>Ga0207054_1039_pt1 | contig 44910 bp, 39 predicted proteins | sample Alteio_BWMinCont_60_FD_153288 | JGI IMG/M metagenome (GOLD analysis project Ga0207054, IMG submission 153288) | Enriched cells from forest soil in Barre Woods Harvard Forest LTER site, Petersham, Massachusetts, United States -... | ecosystem: Environmental > Terrestrial > Soil > Temperate forest >... | reverse complement strand
ATTTTTCACCGCTGAGTCGCAAAGGCGCCAAACCAATAACAGTCTATTTGTTTTCATAATTTTTTGCGTCTTTGCGGCTCTGCGGTTAAATTTTCAGTAAAAGTCTTTGGGATCGAGTTGTGAAAACACTTTTTTATTCTGCAAAAAATATTTACGTACAATGCTTCGGCGGTAAATAGTAGAAACCTCGGGATTGGTAACTGAAGCCTGCACTGCTTTGCGTTTTTTCCATGTCTTACGGAAAGTTCTGTAAAAATGACCATGCGCCCTGACAATGGCCCAAAAATTACCCGAAGTATTAAGTGTGGAAGAGATAGATATGATGATAGCCTTGCTCGATTTAAGTAAGCCCGAAGGGCAACGGAATAAAGCCATGCTTGAAACACTATACTGCTGCGGCCTGCGTGTATCTGAATTGGTTGGCTTAAAAATTTCAGATGTTTCGTTTGAGGAAGAATATGTGCGGGTAATTGGTAAAGGGAATAAACAACGCATTGTGCCTTTAGGTGAAAGTACCGCCAAATTCATTCGTATTTATTTAAATGAAGTAAGGTGCCATATATCTGCCAAAAAAACAGCTGAGGATATTTTATTCCTGAATAAAAATGGTAATAAAATGAGCAGGGTAATGGTATTTCTCATTATTCAGCAATTAAAAGAAAAAGCAGGCTTGCATAAAAAAATAAGTCCGCATACATTCCGGCACTCGTTTGCCACGCACTTGGTAGAAGGCGGCGCCGATTTACGCGCCGTGCAGGAAATGCTTGGCCATGAAAGCATTACTACTACTGAAATATATACCCACTTAAACCGCGAGTACCTCCGAGACGCTATTTTACGGTTCCATCCAAGAAAATAAAAAATGATTTTGGAGGCAAAAATCATTTTTCTATATTTGTACCAAAGAATGACGTATGGCGGTGTATCGCTTTAAAGTATATTTTGAGGATGATGAGAGCGTTTGGCGCGAGATTGAAATAAAATCGACCCAGACATTCGAAGACTTGCATAATACAATCCAAAATGCAATCAAGTTCGATGATGCTCACAGCGCTTCCTTTTATGTAAGTAATGATACATGGCGCAAGGGTAAAGAAGTGAGGATATTGCGTAGCCGCAAAGCACTACAAAAAGGTTTGTGGATGCACGAAACCAAAATAGCATCGCTTATTGACGACCCGCACCAGAAGTTTGTATATGAGTTCGATCCTGAAGGCCCTTGCTGGACTCTTCACGTGGAACTTGCAAAAATTCTCCCTGATTCTCCTGTTGATTATCCACGCATATCAAAGAGTAATGGTAATGCTCCTGCTCAATACAGGGCAACCTTACCGACCGATGTAGTTGAAGAGGATGATGATATATTGCTTGAAGAGGATGATAAATATGTGCATAAAGTAACTGAGCAATATCACGAAGGTGAGGGCGAGGAATCTGAAGGCCCAATGCCGCTGCGCACAAAATCGGAGGCTGAAGAATTAGGCGAAGGTGATGCGGTAGAGGAAGAAGAGGAATCGGGTGGCGAGTTTGAAGAAGAAGGTAGCTTCGAAGAGGAAGATATCTAAAAAATCCATTTTACATTGTCGAATAAACTACTGATAGCAATTGTTGGCCCTACTGCTGTCGGAAATACAGCTATTGCTATTGACATAGCGCTAAAACTTAAAACCGAAATCCTTTCGGCTGATTCGCGCCAGTTTTACCGCGAAATGGAAATTGGTACCGCCAAACCTTCTGCTCAAGAATTGAATAAAGTACCCCATCACTTTATAAATAACTTATCAATACATGATGAGTACAATGCCGGTAAGTATGAAAAAGAGGCGCTTGCCTGTTTAAGTACACTTTTTAAAAATCATGATAAAGTTGTATTGGCAGGTGGCTCAGGACTTTTTATAAATGCGCTTTGCAATGGCTTTGATGAACTTCCTGATGCCGATTTACAATTAAGAGAGACTTATGAAAAAATATTACGGGATAAAGGCATTACTGTAATTCAGCAGGAACTTGCAGAGAAGGATAAAGCCTATTATGATATTGTAGATAGGAATAATCCACGCAGGTTAATAAGGGCGCTCGAAGTAATTCATCAAACAGGTTTGCCGTATTCGCAGTTCAGGAAAAAGAAAGTAGCTACACGCGACTTCTCGGTACTTAAAATTGGTTTGCAATTAGAGAAAGAAGAACTAATACAACGCATAGATAAGCGAATTGATGATATGTTGGCGGCTGGTTGGCTGGATGAATGTAAAAACCTTTACTCGTATAAAGAACTTAACGCACTAAAGACAGTCGGCTATACTGAGCTATTCGATTTTATTGCCGGAAAAAATGACTGGAGTACAACAGTTCAAAATATAAAGACAAATACCTGGCACTATGCCAAAAGGCAAATTACCTGGTTTAAAAAAGATAAAGAGATAAAGTGGTTCTCGCCAAATACGAATGGCCTTATTGCAGATATCAGGAATTTAATTGAGATGTAAAACATGTTTATATTTAGGTTTTTAAATTCATGGCTCTCACTGAAAAGAAAAAAATAGTAAAGAAACATCCACTGGTCATTCGTTGGGCGCATTGGGTCAATTTTCCGGTATTAGGTATAATGATTTGGAGTGGTATGATGATATACTGGGCCAATGATATATATAGAATCGGATGGGGTGATAAAACCCTGGTTAAGTTTTTTCCCGATTCATTTTATAGTACCTTAAACCTTGATGGCCGATTATCAGATGGTATGGCATTGCACTTCTTGTTCATGTGGTTTTTCTTCTTGAATGGTTTTGTATATGTACTTTTTACAATCATTTCCGGCGAATGGAGATTACTGGTCCCTAACCGCAAATCATTTAAGGAAGCTTGGCAGGTTTTGCTGCATGATTTACATATTCGCAAAACAGAACCCCCTTCATCAAAGTACAATGCTGCACAAAAAATTGCATATACTTCTATTATTGTAATGGGTTTTGGTTCGTTGCTTACCGGCCTTTCAATTTATAAGCCTGTTCAATTTGGCTGGTTATGTGCCATATTAGGTGGATATGAATGGGCGCGCATAGAGCATTTTGTGCTCACTATTGGTTATGTCTTTTTCTTCCTGATACATCTAGTACAAGTTGTCATTCATGGCTGGAACAATTTTCAGGCGATGGTTACCGGCTTTGAAATAAAAAAAGTGAAGTCTGCATCTCCTTCTGAAATTAAACCTGCTGAAGAAAAACCTATCAACTGATTCAATGAAAAATAAAGAATTGAAAGAAGAAGAAACGACTAGAGCCAATATCCGTAAACGGACAATTATTTCATTTGGTGTTTTCTTTCTTCTTATCACGCTTGGTATTTTGGGTTGGAAATGGCTCAATAATCAAGACCAAAGTGACGGAGTGTTAAAACCACTAAGGACCGTTTTAAATGCAAATGAAAAGATAAATAATGCTTTAGTTGGCACCGGTCATTTGGTAAAAGAATATCCAAAGAGTAAAGCTGGCAATGATGTGAGGGTAAACGGAGATGTAGGCATGGGTGACGATTTTGATGCTATGCATTGGAAGCTTACTGTGAATAAGCACCCTGAAACCACTTCACCTGATTCTGTTCTGCACCTGACAATGGATGACGTAAGGAAACTGCCATATAAGGATCTGACGTTTGATTTTAAATGCATTGAAGGATGGAGCCAGATAACGAATTGGGGCGGCACAAAGTTTTCCGATTTTTTGCTGCATTACCATTTAGGCACACATAGTGGCAGAGATATTGACCCTAATCACCCTGAAGATATATATAAGTATGTGGGGCTTATGACCCCTGATAGCGCTTATTATGTGGGCATAGATATGAAGAGCATAATGCACCCCCAGACTATTTTAGCTTATGAAATGAATGACTCTATATTGCCTGTAAATCAGGGATACCCGCTGCGCCTTATTATTCCGATAAAGTATGGTATAAAGAGCATTAAAAGAATAGGCTATATTTATTTTTCAGACACCCGGCCAAAAGATTATTGGTTTGAACATGGCTATGATTACGATGCTGCACTCTGAGCTCTTTCAAACCATCAGATGTTTTTTTTCGTACATTGTATAAAGTGATATGAAAATAAAGGCCTTATTTATTATAGTTGTTACGGGTATTGTAATTACCTGTTTTGCTTTTTCTGAGAGTAACAGAAATATTCCTTCAGATAATTCAAAGGGTTTTGTTTTAATAGAATTATTTTCATCAGAAGGGTGCTCTAGTTGTCCGCCTGCAGAGAGTTTTATGCATAAGTTGATTCATAGGGCCGATTCTGCGTCATTACCTGTTTATATAATTGAGTTTCATGTAGATTATTGGAATTATCTGGGCTGGAAGGATACCCTCGCTATTCCTGCCTATGCGCAAAGGCAGCAAAAATATGGAGATGCCTTTAAGTTAAGTTCCATATATACTCCGCAAGCCATAATAAACGGCGAAAGCGAAATGGTTGGAAGCGATGAAGGTAAAATTAATAGCATAATATTACAGCATATACAACAACCAACAGCAACAGGTGTTTCCTTTAAGGTGAATAAGATTGGTCCCTCAAAAATAGAAGCGGAGTATAGTTTAACAGGTAATACATCAGGTTGTGAGTTAAATTTTGTCCTTGTTGAATCTGATTTAATTACACATATAAAAAGAGGAGAAAATGCCGGTAAAACCATTACACATGATAATGTGGCAAGGGTATTCAAAACTATTAAGATTGATTCTTATACCGGAAAAATAACTATTGAGACTCCACATGTAAACTTAGCTAATAGCATGCTTATCTGCTTTGTGCAAAATATTGACAGCAGAAAGGTTATTGCGGCAACGCAATTAAAAATACAATAAGTGAAACCTGAATTTTTTCCTGCTGAATTCTAAAGTAGGCATTGGTATTTTAATAAATGAAACCGTTCCGAAGAAAGCTTTTAGTGCACCCGAGTTAGTTTGTATACGGGTAAGGTCAACATCGAGCGAACAATAATATTGCCGATAACGGTCAAAAAACATTTCATCACCGTTACTATTATATATAATAGGGTTTTGTGTGCCGCCTACCATTCCTTCTCCGCCATAACCAAAATCAAGACAAAGCCATTGCGGTACCTTATTGCCCTTTGGCAAAAAAGATGCAATGGCAATACACCACCAATAGGTTTGGCCGTTATAATCTTTAATGCTTCGTTCTAAACCAGTAGTACCTAATTCATCGGGGCGGTACTGTGCATACATGCTTGGATGGAAAGATATTTTCATGCTTATCCTTTGTTCACCCCAGTTTCCTTCCTCTAGTCCGTATAGACTGGCGCCGGCAGTATTGGCAACCATATCGCCAATTGAAAAGCCCCATGCACTTGAAAAACCATCAAAAATTTCGATATTGGTTTGGTAGGCCATAGCAAGTGCTGAACCATAAACGGTAGATTTGGAATGGTTGACACCACTCCAGCTATAAAGGGCAGATGTAAGCCGGCCGATAGTATAAGCTGTAAGCATGTGCCCAAGTTTGTCCATTTGAAGCCATTCTTTATTATCGTTAAAAAGATGAAAGGATGAGTGTGCATAGTTTTTATACCATAATACATTGAGTCCTATCATTGAGCCGGCATATACTCCTCCTTCAGTAATTAGTAGCGGAACCAAGCGGTTATTATTTTGTATAGGTGAGGGTGTAAAGAAGTTTTGGCTCTTAGATATGGTGCTAAAACTAACTAATAACCAGCAAGTTATGAATATTTTGCCTGAAAGGTTGTAGAGTTTCAATTTTTTTATAATTTTGCGCCACATAAACCAACAAAAACATTTACAAAATGAAAAAGTTATCAATCGTTGCCGCTCTTCTGTTCGCTTTTGGAACCGTTGCTTTTGCTCAAGATGCTCCTAAGAAAGCTGATGCAAAGACCGAAAAGAAAGACGACAAGAAAATGGACAAGAAGTCTGACAAGAAAATGGACAAGAAAGCTGACGCTAAGAAAGACGACAAGAAAGCTCCTGCTGACAAGAAATAATTTGTCTGATTCTATTAAAAAAGGCCGTTGCATTGCAACGGCTTTTTTTATGTCTAAAACTCCCGTTTGCATCATTTTCCAAAACTGTGTGAGTATTCAAGGTAAAGCCCCGCGCCACCAAACTTATTAGGCAAAATTAATCCCTGTAAATGGTCAAGCTCCATTTTAAAAGTCGAATTATGACTTTGCCTGGAAACTAAAAAAGCTGCATTTGCTGTTTCGTATCCTCCATAGCCCAATTGCAACGATGTTATCCATCCGTTGGCGAGGTATTTATCTCCCTGTACGTATGTATAGCCAATATCATTTGCATTAAAAATATTCCAGTAACCAATTTCTAAATGATATTTTCCAAAATCGGTATTGGTATTTATGGCCAGGGTAGATGGAATGGTATAGAAGAAGTGTTTTTTGTCAAATGGCAAAAACTTATTTTGTAAACTATCTTTTGATACTGTATTGAATCCTGCATTTTGCAGATCGGTAATATTGTTAATAGTTAAGCCATCATAAAAGTACGATGTGTCTTTATGATAGTTAAGTGATTTGCTGTTCCAGAACATAAAGCCCAAATCGGTTGCACTAACTGAAATAGTACCATTTCTTTTGCCCACTTTATAGGGTGCTTTAAAGTATATATCCATTGATGCTCCGTAGCCATTTATAAACTTACTATTGCTTGCGGTATCGCTACGATACATCTGTGAGTTTGAACTTAATTGCAGATTCTGGCCAGAAGAATCGGTATACAATGTTGCATTACGTGCGTTAATAGCCATTAACTGCTGTCCGGCCAAAAACGAAAGGCCAATACCCAATTCGGCCTTCCCGCCAAAGTTGGTACAAACCAAGCCAACTTCTGCCTGATTATAACTCAATGAATTAAAAGAAAATGGTGTGAGGGTGGCAGTTCTTCCTCTATACGATTCATTACCATAAAATGCAATATTAAATGCATCGGTAGAAAAATTGGCATTTACATACGATTTATGGCGCAGCGCAAAAAAGAAATTCAGTACGCGTTGTTTAATGGTATCGCAATGCCAAACCCCATAAGCGCCATAATTAAGCATGTAACCCAAGCGGTTAAATCTTCCAAGGTTATTTACAACCTGCTGTTTTAGGGTATTGCTTATATAATTGCCTTCTAAAATATTAGTGGCAAATGTGCTGGTAATACAATTCGAACTGAAATCTGCACCACCGTATATTCCCGCGGTAAAATCTTTTTGTGCAGGTACATCTGTTATGGCATCATTCCATTGCGCTTGGGTACGTAGCGATACAAGGATTCCAAATGCAAGTAAAATATATGTAATCCTTTTCACGCTATAAACATAATTTATCCTTTCACCTGGTAATCGAAGTTACCAACCAACTTAATGTTTAGCAGGTAAGTATCATATATTTTACTGAATTGAACAGGTATGCAGGTAGTGCAACCGGTATTGAACCGGGCTGTAATAATTATGTTTCTGGTCGTGAATAAATGATTGGCTTGCGTAGTGCTTACAGGTATAGTTAAAACTGAATTTTGTGGCGTTGTTACAAAGCCGTATGTGTTTTCGGCTCCTGCAGCTATTGTTTGAGATGAGGTACACAACGAATCGGTAATATGCATGTGGCTATCGAGCAGGTAAATTTGCAAGCCGGCGCTGAAAGGGAATAAGTTAGATGCATATAAAGTAAATGTGCCACTTTTAATTTGTTCTGCCTGGGCCGAATTGGCAAAGTTTACCGGCATGGTATCGGCTAATGTTAAGTTGTTGGCAGCAATGTAAAGTGGCACCGATACGTCTAAGTATGCTTTAATACCATGGCCGAGAAAAGCAAAATCGGTATTGCCCGATACATTACCCAATGGGTCAGTGGTCAGGTCGATGGTATAACCAATTGAAGTTGGAAGGTTATCTATCCATTGCAGAATATTTGAATTGCCGGGATTTAGCGAATAGGCTTGTATAGATGGATTTACAGGAGATGCAGGATTATATGTTTGAGTGGCCCTGTTAATATTAATAGCATTATTTATAATATTTCCACTCAGCGGAATTGTTTGCCCGCCGGGGTGCGAATTGATTGATAAAAGTTGCGGAATTACTATGCGCGCATCAACCCCAAGGCCATTTTCTAATGTAAAGTTAACACTCACATTTTTTAAATTAAGGCTACCGGAAGATATTTTACTGAACAGGGGGAAATTAGTTTGCTTAGGCCCAATGCTCTTTTTGGTTTGCCCAAAATAACCCTGGCCATAGTAGGGTATTATATTAATAAAGGTTGCTCTTATAATTAATCCATTTGGGAGGGTAACTGTTACAAGTGTATCAGCAGCGGGGTCAACAGTACCAATTATTTGAGTTGAAAACTGATTATTGCCATTATGCATGGGGCCTGTAAAGTCGATAACATACCCACTTAAATCATATAAAGTAGAATCAGATGCGGGGGTACTTCCTGATGCCGCAGGAACTTTTACAGTTATGTTAAGTGGCGCTCCGAACAAGGTGGCACTCGGAACAGAGTAGGTATAATCGGTAGGTTGACTTAAATAGCTGGTTACTTCAAGTTTAACGTAACCGGAAGATACTATTGCATTAGTAAGTTGTACATTACCTGTATTGTATTGTGTTGGGCCTGTTGAGGCGGGAAATGGGATAGCTCCACCCGGTGGTATTTTACCACCCACAAGGCTAGGGTACTGGTAGGAAAGTGTAGTATCTCGCAATTTCAAAAGGCTATCGAGGTTAAGGCTGTATAGCGAATCTGTATAAACTAAAGTTACTGAACTATCTGCCGGATTAGTTTTAAGAGATGTATTGGTAACCAGATTGTTAATAGATAGGGATGTTTTAATAAGCGGTGCCAGTATCTGGGTATCCCAACTTGGGCCCGATCCCTTACGGCATGATATGGCACATGCCGTGCAAAATAGTAGTAACAGAATAAAACCTTTTTTTGCCCTATTCATAGTACGATGAGGGATAAGCATCTCATACAAACTTAGCGATTTTAGCGATATAAACCATATACCTTCCTATTTTTGTAATACGCATTACAATTATGACCCAAGAGAACATTGACAGAATAAATAAGACTCCTTTAAATTTCATAATCGGGAAGGAGCGCTCGGGTACCACCTTATTACAGGTAATGCTTAATGCACATCCTCATATAATTGCTCCACCCGAGTCTCGCTTTATTCTCAAGCAATATTTGAGATATGGTAAAAAGGTGAAGTGGAGCGATAAGGATATCCGCTTGTTTTGTGACGAACTATTTGAAGAACAGTTTATTCAGAACTATTGGAACATTGATAAAGAAAAACTCATTGCTTCTTTAACAGATGTAAAAGAAGTCCTGACGTATCAATTGGTTGCCAAGTTTATTTATATGCAGTTTGACCTGACTAAGACAGATGTAAACGTATTCATAGACAAAAACCCGCTATACTGTTTTTTTATTCCCGAACTGGTTAAACTATTTCCTGATGCAAAGTTCATACATATAGTACGCGATTATAGGGCCAATATAGCCAGCCATAAAAAAATCAGTTGGATATTGAACCTCGATACTGCTGATATGGCTTACAGGTGGGTGCGGGTAAACCAGCTTATTGAAGAGGCAAAGAACAAGGCCCCGCAAAAATGGTTCACGCTAAAATATGAGTCGTTAGTTACTGATACAGAAATGGTAATGAAAAATATATGCAGCTTTTTGGGTGTTTCGTTCAATAAAGAGATGATTGAAAAGCATGACCAAAAAGTGTTTCCAAAATTTAAAGAGTATACTGACGACAATAGTTTTATGAGATTTCATGAAGCCTTATTCAAATCTATTGACAAGGCAATGATAGATAAATGGAAAAAAGAATTAACCGCCGAAGATGTTGCCATTGCTGAAGCTATTGCCGGAAGCTATGCAGAGAAAAAGTATGGCTATGAACAAAGCGCCGAAATAAAGAAGATCAGCATTAGCCCATTACGGATGCTTAAAATAAAATGGACATATTATTATGTGGTTAAATACTTTGGCATACTTAAGTACAGGCGATTAATAAATACCCATAAAAATGTAATTATTCCAATATTAGAAATGTTGCGGGGTAAGAATAAAAAGAAAAACAAGAAATAATGGCGGGAATTCTTACCAAAATAGTTTCGATGGTTCCCCCTGTGTTAAAGAAAAAGCTCAGAAGGTTTGTTTATAACCGGTATGCCAATATTATAGTTAAACATAATAGTAAGGTGCGTTTTATGAACCTGGGTTGCACCTCAACTGAAAAATTAGCATTGCTTGATAAAGATGAACCATATAGGTTTCATTTTCAGATGTATAATGAATTGCTTAAAGGCGTTGATGTTAATGGTAAAAATGTATTGGAGGCTGGCTGTGGGTTCGGAAGTGGGGGATATTTTTTAGTGAATTATTATAAGCCTGATATCGTAACAGGAATAGATCTTTCAGATAAGAATATTGTCAGGTGTAAAAAATTATACGATTTTCCAAACCTGAAATTCTTCAGAATGGATGCTGAGGATATGGAATTCGAAAATGAATCATTTGATGTGATTGTAAACCTCGAATCATCTCATGGATATCCTGCCCGCGATACTAAGTTTTGTAATGAAGTGATTCGTTTATTAAAACCGGGCGGCTACTTTGCATATGGAGACCTTTTGGTAGAGAGTGATTTTAAGTCATTTGCAGATGCGCTAATAAATGCCGGTATGGCCAAGATATCAGAAAGAGATATTACTGAATCAGTTCTTAGTGCAAGGCAAGAGATACTGTTAGACTTAAATAAAAAACCTTTTTGGATGCCGGTTTCAATAGCAAAAGATTTTATGGTTACCACCGATTCCAATACGTATAAGTCAATGGCTGATGGGAAATTTCCTTTTAAGCTGTTTGTTTTCAGAAAAAGAGGGTAACCTTAGTTGGCATTACCTTTCAAAAGATTAGATACGGGCCTTATTACATATACTATAGGTATAGCAATCATCACCAATAGTTTTTTTACTCCTTCAGGTAAGTTTTTTACAGAACTGTATTTGTTTTCTCTCTGGCCCATTGCATATTCAGTAAGTACCCTTGCACAAATAGCATTTTTCCGGTTTATAAACTCAGGGCGTATTACATCTACAATAAGTATGATACGTCTTTTATCTGTATTGTTCCAGGCAAAATGATTTTGGGCATCATTAAAAAACAGCCATTTACCTTCTTCCCAGCATTTTTCTTCTCCGGCTACCTTCATTCCGCATAGCGGTAAGCCTGCCGGAACCTCAATGCCCATGTGGCAGCGAATAATGGCGTTAGTTTCTCCGTGGTGTTCGTTTATTTTAGTTTGCGGTTCAAGCCGGCTGAATGATATGGAGACAATTCCCGGAACCTTATAAAGCATATTGAATAAAGTTGGGCATTTTTGTGCAGGCTCATTATTTGAATACAAGCCCCAGAACATAGATGATAAGGAACTCCAACCCTTTGCCGATGTTATTCCTTTATAGGCTATAGCATTTGATACAAAAACGTTATCCTTTTCTGCAATAAAGTTTTGTACTTCTTCTTTTATAATCGGCCAGTTTTTTTCAATATCACTAGCCCACGAATAATCGCTTACATTATAGTAGCGTGTATTGTTATTGCTGTAATCTTGTTTAGAAGTGCCATACCATAATGCCTCACTCATTCCATTATTATTATCAGGAGTGCATTTTGTATTTTTCTTTCTGCTTCAGGTACGAATCGATATGCCTTTCTTTTTTACTTGGGTATATATCGGGTATGGTTACTAATATTCCTGTTTCTTCTACACCACCAAATTCGGGGTTAAGGCAGGTGCCAAAGGTTTTCATGGTCGATGAAAGGTTCATGTAGGAGTTTACTAATGGAGGTATATTTTCTCCCAATGCTCTTACTGCCTGGTTAAGTATGGCATGCCCTTCCTTATAATCTTTGCCTTTTAGCTTGGCTGCAAACCTGCGCATATCGTGGTTAAGTGGCAATGCATCAATAGGTACAACCAGATTATCTTTATTAGGGAAATAATATTGCATAAAATACAATATCATATCCCTGGCACGAACATTAAAATCGCGGTACATAGTTACTTTACCGAAAAAATATTTCATATTCGGGTAATCTACAACCAGTGCACCAAGGCCATCCCATAAATTATCTAAAGAGAATAATCCTTTGCGGTTAGCCGATGAGGGTTGGTAGTCAGGCTGTACGAAAGACCTGCCTAATTCAATGGTAGTAGGGTAGTAGTCTTTCAAAAATTTATTGCTGAATTCGAATAACTCCACCGTTGCTAATTGAATAATATCATTTTTTACAGGAGCATCTTTGCAGCAGATAAATCGGTATGAACCTACAATGGCTTTATCATCAGGGCTCCAAACAATAAGTTGCTTATAAGGCTTTTCGTTGGTGTCGAACTCATCAAGGTCGAGTGCCTTGCCTGTTCCTCCACCTGCATAGCGGAATGTTAGTTCGCGCAACCGGCCAATTTCTCTTACTGCATTAGGAGCATTATGATGCGTTACAATATATATTTCGTTCTTGCCATAATTGGTATTGCGCACAAACTTGTCGCGGGTAAGCTCAGATGCCAGTACATCAACTGGAATAGGTGGGATTATAGGTTGCATAACAGTATATTTTTAGCGTGTCACATTTTAATAGGAGCGGTAAATAAAGGCTCCCTTACAATATTTTCTTTTTTACGATAAAGTTCATCCTGGAACATGATTGCCATTTTTGCATCGTTTTGCCATTCCATAAAGGTAGTGAAAGAAACGGGTTTTCCAAAATGCACCACCAGGCGCTTGTCTTTCTGGCCAAACATCTCATCCGGAAGGAAGAACATTTCGATATTGGGCTTTATGCCTATCCTTTTCCGCCATTGAGCAAAACGATAAAAGAAATTCGAATTTTTCCCTTCTACCCAAATAGGTATTATATCTTTTTTAAAATGCTTGGCCTGGGTAATAAAGCTCTTTTTCCAGCGCAGGTCCTTTATACTTCCATCCGGCTGTCTGCGTGAAACCAAGCCCGCAGGAAAAATAGGAATGGCATAATCAGAACTGTATATTTTTTCTACCAACTCAAGCATTTGCCTGCTACTATTACCATTTATATTTACCGGTACAAGAATATTATCGAGATTTTTTAAGGTCAGCAAAAGCTCGTTTACAAAAAACTTAATATCGGTACGTACTTTTGCTATTGAGCTGATAACTGCAAGTCCATCAAGCCCACCCAGGGGATGGTTGCCTGCGAAAATATAGCCTCCCTCTTTAGGGATGTTTTCAATTCCTTCAACTAATACATTGGCACCCATATAGGCAAGGGCTGCATTTACGAATTCAACTCCCTTGGTTTCCCTATGGTTATCTAAAAAATAATTTATTTGCTTGGCATGAACAATCCTTTCTACATACTTAATTAGGAACCGGGGAATGAATTTGTATGCGCCGGGTGCTTTGGTGCGCAATAGTTCTTCTATATTTACCTCTAACTTATCCACTAGTATAAGCCTTATTTTGTTTACTACAATCGTAACAAATATAATAATTGATTGGGAGATGCAGGAAAACTTAAATAATGAGATAAGCGTAACTTTGTCCTATAATAAGAAGCAGCAGGTGATGCAGAGTGAAGTAAAAGAAACAAGTGGTTTTCTCCGGAACAGTAAAATGGTTCAGGCATTGCTTGTTTCTATGGTTTTCTTTTTAATTGAGTTTATTCTGGTTCACTATCATGAATTGTGGGGCGATGAGGTTCATGCATGGGAGATAGTCAGGTGCAGCCATTCCTTTAGTGAGCTTCTTTATAATACCCGATATGAGGGTCACCCGCAAATGTGGTTCCTTATTTTGTTCTTTCTGCAAAAGTTCACGGTCAACTACTTCTCAATGCAGGTTGTGCATGTATTTATTGCAGCATGTGCCGTTTTTGTTTTTTGTTTCTTTTCCACCTTTGGCTTATGGCAAAACATATTATTTTGTGCAGGATATTTCTTCAGCTATGAGTATTCAATAATTAGCAGGAACTATTCGGTAGAATTAGTCTTCCTCTTTTTATGTGCGGGTATATATACTAAGTATCGAGGTAAATATTTAGGCCTCTTGTCCGTATTGTTCTTCCTGCTTTTTCAAACCAATGTGTTTGCCATAATAATAGGTGTGCCGTTTTTCATCTATATAGTATGGAATAGTTGGGAAGCAAATAAAGCCAACGGTAAGCGATTCATTTTGCCTACTTTTATTATTCTGGCAGGAATTATAGTTGCTGCACTTACTGCTTTTCCTCCTGCTGATTCAGCATTTTCTACGTGGACATTCAAGCCGGATGCACATCATATTATGTATGTATTATCTACCGTATTTACTACATACTTTCCAATGCCTTTACTCAATTCTCATTTCTGGAGCACCAATACCTTAGATCATTTCCCTCATCACTCTTTTATTGAAGCAATACTTAGCCTGGTCATCCTTTCATTGGCGGTTATGTTATTCAGGAATAATAAAAAAATACTGCTCTTGTTTTGTATTGGCACTATAGGCGAGGCTTTATTTATTTACGTTAAATACTATGGCTATATAAGGCATCATGGGCATCTATTCCTGTTATTTGTTCTTTGTTACTGGCTTTATTGTAGCGATAGTTCCGTAATTAAGGATAAGATAAGCGGAATAGTAAGCCGTTGTTTTGTAATACTGATATTAATTGTGCAGGTTGTGGCTTCCTGTTGTGCCAATACACTCGATGTTAAATACACTTTCTCAAATAATATTCCTGTGGCGCAATACATCCATAAAAACGGACTGGATAGCCTGCCTTTACTTGGTGATGGTGATTTTATGGCATCGGGTGTTGCAGGTATACTCGACCACGACATGTATTATATGCGTCCTGAAAAATGGGGTAAATTCATCTTGCCCGATCAGAACTGGGGCCCTTTTATCAACTTTAGTGAACAAGATTTGCTGAGTGAAGTAAGTAAGGTATTAAATGAAAAGAAAACTGATTTGGTCCTTGTATTGACATATCCTTTCAAGGATTATAGGGCAATGGGTTGGACGCAAATAGAAACCTTTGAAAATTCTGTAATTGGTGAGGACTATTACTTATATAGGGTAAAGTATATTCCGCAGACTCCTGAATATTTAAACCATGCCGCAGAAATGCTGATTGCCAAAAATAATTTCTCCGGAGCAATGAAATTGCTTAACAAAGCAATACAAATTAAACCGGGTTATGGTGAGGCGTATATGAACCTGGCCGATTGTTATAACAACGGGTTAACTAATTACGATAAAGCGCTTGCATGCATTGATAGTGCTATAAAGTACTCTCCCAAAGATTATAAAGTAGTGTTTGATAAAGGCGCCATTTTATATAATGCCGGACATAAAAACGAAGGCATAAGCTTCTTTAAGGAAGCATTAAAACTGAACCCGCAAAATATAAATGCATACCTGACATTAGCTGAGTGCTACACTGCCTTAAAGGATTATGATAATGCCATTGTTTATTTGAAAATGGGGCTAAAAATAGACCCTGAGAATAAGGATATACAAGACAAAATAGCAAAGTGCAATAAGGACAAAGGGAATAAATAATTCCTACTCATCTCTCCCACATTTTCCCCTTCAAAATTTCTTAAATACTCCCTATTAAGGGTTTCGGGCAATGACTCAGGAATTTTTATGATTCTTTTCCACAATTTCAATTTTCTCCCACAAAAAAGTTAATAACGTTTTACCAGTAATATTTCCTCTGAATCGCCTGCCTAAAGGCGCATTCGAAAATATTTCCTTGTGCCGGAAAATTAACAATTAATTAAAGTTTTCAACAAAGTGGGAGAAAGTGGTAAAAGGTGGGAATTTTTTCGCTACTTTTACACCTCAATAAAAACAACCTAAATGGCGGCTCTAATAGGCGAATTTGAATGCAAGCTTGATGACAAGGGGAGGCTCATGCTTCCTGTTGGCTTTAAGAAGCAGTTGCCTGCTAAGGAGCAAAAGCATTTTGTTGTTAACCGCGGGCTTGATAAGCAGCTTAATATCTGGCCGCGTAAGGAGTGGGATAAAGAAACAGCAAGCTTCAGTAAGCTCAATCTCTATAAACAGAAAGACAGAGAGTTTGTGAGAAGGTTCAACGCTGGAGCAACGGAAGTAGAGTTGGATGGTTCAGGCCGTTTGCTATTGCCTAAGTCGCTAATGATGCATGCAGGTGTCGATAAAGATGCCGTGTTATTTGGCTTCTCGAACCGCATTGAAGTATGGTCGAAACAAGAATACAATAAATACATGAAGCAGGGCGCTGATGATTTTGCCGCCCTTGCCGAAGAAGTAATGGGTAAAATACCAAATGATAATAACGGGAATGTATCATAGGGCGGTACTGCTGAATGAAAGTATCGAAGGATTAAACATCATAGATGGAGGGACATACGTCGACGCTACATACGGAGGAGGAGGACACAGCAACGCAATACTCGAAAAACTTAAAGGCGGAAGATTAATAGCATTTGACCAGGATAAGGACGCATTTGAAAATATGGGCTCTGATTCACGTTTAGAGCTTATTCATTCTAATTTTCGTTTTATACAAGAACAATTAGCCGAGAAAGGCATCACTCAGGTTGATGGCGTTTTGGCTGACCTCGGTATATCATCTCACCAAATAGATACACCTGAGCGTGGTTTTGCTACTCGTTTTGATGCCCCGCTTGATATGCGCATGGACAACGAGACAATACGTACAGCGGCAGATATTGTGAATACCTATTCAGTAGCAAAACTGCAGAGTATGTTTTCGGTTTATGGCGAAATAACCAACGCTGCAAACCTTGCCCGTCAAATTGAGAAAGCAAGAACAGCAAAACATATACGGACTACTGCCGATTTAATAGAAGCTATTAAGGGTTGCACTCCTCCACAAACTGCGCACAAATATTTGGCCCAGGTGTTTCAATCATTACGTATTGAACTGAACGAAGAGGTAGAAGTACTGAAAGACCTATTGCGCCATAGTGAAACAGTTATAAAGAAGGGTGGCCGCTTGGTTATTATCTCTTACCATTCATTGGAGGACAGGTTGGTGAAGAACTATATGCGTAGCGGAAATTTTGAAGGCATTCCGCAAAAGAATATGTACGGGCACGATTTACGCCCTTTTGAGCCTGTAACGAAAAAACCTCTTGCTCCTAATGAAGAGGAAATAGCATCGAACAGCAGAGCGCGCAGTGCGAAATTGAGGATAGCAGAAAGAATATAAAATGAAGAACAGGCTTAAAAGCGACATAGAAGAAGAGGTGAAGTTGAAGGAACAGGTGATTGAAACACCTGAACCGGAAACCGAATCTGAGCCTATTGCAAAAGGAAGCAATAAGGTTGGCCGCGCTGTTTCATCGGTGGTGAGTGGCAGGTTCCTTATTTCTGATCAAACACTCAAGCACATGCCGTTCTTCTTTTTTCTGGCTTTCATGGGCCTTTTATATATAGCAAATGGCTACTTCGCACAATCGAAAGACAGAGAACTTGACACATTAACAACACAGATAAAAGATTTGAATACCCAATTCCAGATAGCAAAAGCAAAGCTGATGTACTTAAGTAAAGAATCAGAAGTGGCAAGGTCATCAGCTAATATGGGTTTGAAGGAATCGGTGATACCGCCCGACAAAATTGTAATTGATACTAAACTGGCAAAGAAGTAAATGGAACCAAGAAAAGGCACATTACTCCGTACGTACCTCCTATATGCATTTATGTGCATGTTGGGTATTGTTATTACTGCACGGGTAATATCCATTCAGTATTTGCAAGGCAATAAATGGAAGATTGCTGCTGCCAATATGACCACATCATATTGTACTATAGAAGCTATGCGTGGTAATATATATGCTGCGGATGGTAACCTATTGGCAACATCATTGCCATACTATGATATTGCTATGGATGTGAATACTGATTATTTGAGTGATGAAATTTTTAATTCAAAGATCGATTCACTCAGTAATTCTTTTGCTCAGCTTTTTAAAGACAAATCGGTTGATGAATACTATAGAATACTGAAGAGCGCACGTGCATCAAACCAACGATATGTATTACTGAAAAAGAGTGCATCGTATGATCAGTTGCAAAAAGTAAAGCACTTCCCTCTTCTTCGCCTTGGCAGGAACAAGGGTGGTATGATAGTAGAGCAGACCTATAAACGGGAATTACCTTTCCGTGATCTGGCTGAACGTACAATAGGTTACACTCGCGATAATATTGATGTAGGCCTGGAGGGTGCTTTTGATGAATACTTGAGGGGCGACAGTGGCCGCATATTAATGGAGAAACTTGCCGGTGGAATAAGAGTTCCTATTAATAATGATGATGATGTACAACCACAAAATGGCGAAGATGTAGTATCGACCATCAATATAAATTACCAGGATGTTGCAGAAACATCCTTACGCGAGCAACTTATAAAGCATAATGCAGACCATGGCTGTGTAGTATTAATGGAAGTAAAAACAGGTAGGGTGCTTGCTGCTGCAAACCTAGACCGTAAAGATTCTACTGGCAAATACGAGGAGTCGTATAACTATGCTTTAGGCGAAGCTGCTGAACCGGGTTCTACATTCAAGCTTTCCTCATTGATAGTTGCCATGGAAGATGGCTACGTAAATAATACTGACAGTATTAACCTTGAAAATGGAACCCACCAATACTACGACCGTGTAATGCGCGATGCAGAACATGATGAAACAGGTTGGGTAAGTGTACAAAGAGCATTTGAAATGTCGTCGAACGTTGGCATATCAAAAATTATTTACAAGTACTATGCCAACCAACCAAAGAAGTTTGTTGATGGCCTTTGCCGCTTGGGCTTAGATAAGCCGCTGCAATTAAGTATTCCGGGTGAAGGGATTCCTAAGATGCCAAACCCAAGCGATAAAAACTGGAGTGGTGTGAGTTTGCCTTGGCTGGCTATTGGGTATGGTGTAGAGGTTACCCCATTACAAACATTGAGTGTGTATAATGCTGTTGCTAATAATGGCACAATGGTGAAGCCAAAGTTTGTTGATGCGTTAATGAAAGAAGGTAAAGTTGTCAGGACATTTCCTACACAGGTAATGAACCCTGAAATATGCTCTACTACAACCTTAAAGAAATTGAGAAAACTGCTTGAAGGTGTGGTATTGCATGGTACTGCAAAGAATTTGAACAATACTGTTTATTCAATTGCCGGTAAAACAGGCACTGCACAGATTGCAAATAAGGGCCATGCGTATAAAACCGGCGGCAAGATAGATTACCAGGCATCTTTTGTTGGATACTTCCCTGCAAATAATCCCGAGTATTCATGTATTGTGATTATGAACTCACCAAGCGCTGATGGGTATTATGGCAATATAACTGCAGGGCCTATTTTCAGAGAGATAGCTGATAAGGTGTATGCAAGCAGTATAAATATTGATCCGTCTGTAAATAGTCTTGCAACTAATAAACATGGTTCTCCATTTGTGAAGAATGGAAGCTATAAGGATATAGATAATGTATTGCAGAGTATGGGCATCTCATTCCACTTTGCAGGAAATAATGCAGGATGGGTAAACGCTGAATTGCAAGATTCTACCATACACATTACTGCCGAAAACCCACAACGTATGTTGAAGCAGGGCATTATGCCCGATCTGCATGGCATGAGCGCAGATGACGCTGTATACCTGTTAGAGAATAATCATATACGTGTTACAGTAAAGGGCATGGGAGCGGTCGCTGAGCAATCATTACCAGCAGGAACAAAATTTAATAAAGGGCAAAAAGTATTGTTGCAATTGTCATAAACAGAAATGAAGAAACTAAAAGACATATTATATAAGGTAGCACTGGTAGAGGTTGAAGGCTCTACTGACGTTGCAATTATGTCAGTTCAGTTCGATTCGCGTAAAGTAAGTGAGGGTACTTTATTCATTGCTATAAAAGGCTTGCAAACAGATGGACATAAATATATTGCACAGACTGTCGAGAAAGGAGCAATTGCAGTATTGTGTGAGGAAATGCCTGAAAAGAGGCTTGATGGAATAACATATGTACGAGTAAAAGATTCTTCTGCAGCACTGGCAATTATAGCCGCTAACTTCTACGATCATCCTTCTGCTAAGTTGAAGCTTATAGGCATAACAGGTACAAATGGTAAAACAACTACTGCTACATTATTGTTCAATCTGTTCCGTGGATTAGGGCATAAAGTAGGATTGCTTTCCACCGTCAGAAATATGATCAACGATCAGCAGTTTTCTGCGGCATATACAACCCCGGATTCATTGGAGTTGAATCGCTTGCTGAATGAAATTGTTGAGGCAGACTGCACACATTGCTTTATGGAAGTAAGCTCTCATTCAATTGTACAAAACAGAATAGCGGAAATAACTTTTGCCGGCGGAGTATTTACTAATATCACCCACGATCATTTAGATTTTCATAAAACGTTCGATAATTATATAAAGGCGAAAAAGAAATTCTTTGATGAGCTCCCATCTGCTGCGTTTGCATTAGTGAACAGGGATGATAGTCATGGTATGGTAATGTTGCAAAATACCAAAGCCAAAAAGAAAACATTTGCGCTAAAGAATTCTGCTGACTTTAAATGCAAGGTGATAGAGAATACCCTGCAAGGCCTTGTATTGAATATTGATGGCAGGGAGCTATGGACAAAGCTAATTGGTGCATTCAATGCGTATAACCTACTGGGTATATATGCCACAGCAGTATTACTTGGCGAAGAAAAAGAAGAAGTACTGAAAGTATTAAGCGCACTCAACCCTGTAGAAGGACGCTTTCAGTATGCCAAATCACCTAATGGTACCATTGGTATTGTTGATTATGCCCACACTCCTGATGCGCTTGAAAATGTGCTTTCCACATTAACAGAAGTACGTACACCGAATGAAAAAATAATAACCGTTGTGGGCTGCGGTGGCGACAGGGATAAAACCAAACGTCCGATAATGGCATCTATTGCATGTGGCAAAAGCGATAAGGTAATACTTACTTCTGATAATCCACGTTCAGAAGAGCCTGCTGAAATAATACATGAAATGGAAAAGGGCGTTGATGTGCTCAGTAAGAGAAAAACCATTTCGATAGTGGATAGGAGAGAAGCCATAAAAGCTGCATGCCAGATGGCGCAAAAGGGTGATATAATTCTTTTGGCAGGCAAGGGCCATGAAAAGTACCAGGAAATAAAGGGCGTAAAACACCCGTTTGATGATATGGAGATTTTATTTGAAACCCTTAACCTTTTTCAAAGCTGATGTTCTACTACCTATTCCATTATTTAAGGGAAACGTATAACATGCCGGGCGCGAATGTGTTTAACTACATTACGTTCCGAGCAGCATTGGCTATTATTTTCTCACTAATAATATCTGCTTTGTTTGGCAAGCGCTTAATTGCCATGTTGAGGAAAAAGCAAGTTGGCGAAACTGTCCGCGATCTAGGCTTGCACGGCCAAAAAGAAAAAGAAGGAACCCCAACCATGGGTGGGCTTATTATTCTTTCCGCAATTCTAATTCCAACATTATTATTTGCCCGACTTGATAATGTATATATCGTGCTAATGATCATTACTACTGTTTGGCTTGGAACTGTAGGCTTTTTAGATGATTATATAAAAGTATTCAAGAAAGATAAAAAAGGGTTGAGTGCTAATTTTAAAATAATTGGTCAGGTGGGTATCGGCCTTATTGTTGCCTGCACCATGTATTTCAACCACCACGTTGTAATACGCGAAAAAATTTCTCGTGCTAAAGAAACTGCTATGATAAACGGGCAAGATGCCGGATTTACTGAATTGCCAAAGTACGCTAAAGAAGAAACTAAGTCGTTGAAAACAACAATACCATTCATTAAGGATAATCAATTCGATTACTCATCACTAACCAGTTTCCTGGGAACACATTCTAAGAAACTGGCATGGATAATGTTCATTCCTATTATTATACTCATTGTTACATTCATATCTAACGGTGCCAACATAACAGATGGTATAGACGGACTTGCTACAGGCACATCGGGAATTATAGGTGCCACGCTGATGATATTAGCTTATGTATCGGGTAATATGGTTTTCGCGGATTACCTTAATATTATGTACATACCTAATTGCGGTGAATTGGTTGTATTTATGAGCGCTTTTGTAGGTGCTTGTATTGGGTTCCTCTGGTATAACTCATACCCTGCACAGGTATTCATGGGTGATACAGGTAGCCTTGCCCTTGGTGGAATTATTGCGGTATTCGCTATTGCTATTCGCAAAGAATTTTTACTGCCAATACTATGTGGCGTATTTGTTATTGAGAATGTGTCTGTGATGATGCAGGTAGGCTATTTCAAATACACCAAAAAGAAATTTGGCGAAGGGAAGCGCATCTTTTTAATGGCTCCATTGCACCACCATTTTCAAAAGAAGCAAGTACACGAATCGAAAATAGTATCGCGTTTTTGGATCATTGGAATTATGCTGGCCCTTATAACCATTGTAACCCTGAAGCTTAGATAAGATGGAGAGCAGGAGAAAAATAGCCGTATTGGGTGCCGGAGAAAGTGGTGTGGGCGCAGCTATTCTTGCACAAAAGAAGGGCATGGATGTGTGGGTATCTGATAAAGGCAAAATAAAAGAGAAGTACCTGACCATGCTTAAGGACGGCAATATTCCTTTTGAACAACAGCAACACAGTGAAGATAAAATAATGCAGGTTGACGAAGTAATTAAAAGCCCCGGCATACCTGAGAATGCGCCACTAATAGTGAAGCTGAAAGAAAAAGGCATACCTGTTATTTCGGAAATAGAATTTGCAGGAAGATATACCAATGCTAAAATGGTTTGCATAACAGGTAGCAATGGTAAAACGACTACTACGATGCTCACCTATCATATATTCAAAAAAGCTGGCCTTAATGTTGGCCTTGCCGGTAATGTGGGTAAAAGCTTTGCTTACCAGGTGGCTACCGAGAACTTCGATTATTATGTAATTGAGCTAAGTAGTTTTCAGCTAGATGATATGTACAAGTTTAAGGCCGATGTGGCTGTGATGCTCAACATAACCCCTGACCACATGGACAGGTACGACCATGAAATGGAGAACTACACCAACTCCAAATTCAGGATCATTCAGAATCAGACCGAAGTGGATTCATTTATTTATTGCCTCGATGATGAGGTTACAAAAACGGAAGTAAGCAAACGAAATATAGCTGCCAAAAAGTACCCATTTTCAGTAAAAGAGCAGGTGGCAGAAGGCGCTTACAAAGCAGGAGACGAAATTATTATAAACATCAAACAAAATCCTTTATCTATGGCAGTACAAAGACTTTCACTGTTTGGCACGCACAACGTGTACAACTCAATGGCAGCAGCAATTGCGGCACGCGTGGTGGACATCAAGAAAGAAACGATCAGGGAGAGCCTGGCAGACTTTCAGAACATTGAACACCGCCTGGAGCATGTAGCTACCATTCACGGTGTTGAGTTTATCAATGATTCGAAAGCCACCAATATTAATTCGACTTGGTATGCACTCGAAAGCGTAAATACCCCTATTGTATGGATAGTAGGTGGTATTGATAAAGGTAATGACTATACCACACTTAATGAGATGGTGAAGCAAAAAGTAAAGGCTATTGTTTGCATGGGTAAAGACAACCGCAAAATAATAAGTGCTTTTTCTGTACTTGTGCCAACTATTATAGAAGCAGGTTCAGCATCTGAAGCAGTAAGGAAAGCAGCTAAGTTAAGCCAAACAGGAGATACAGTTTTGCTTTCTCCGGCTTGTGCAAGTTTCGATCTGTTCCAGAATTATGAGGACCGTGGCAACCAATTTAAAGATGCAGTAAGGGCTCTGTAAGATATTAAAAGATGAAGGGAATATTTAACTACATAAAAGGCGACAAGGTGATTTGGGTGATTGTATTGCTCTTATCGGTTGTGTCTGTACTTGTAGTTTACAGTTCGGTTGAAACGCTTGCCTACAGAAGCCATTCGGGCAATGCAAGTTATTTCCTCATTAAGCACCTTATCATTATCATGTTCGGTTTTATGCTTATTTATCTTGTCCATAATGTTCGGTACACTATATTCTCACGCGTATCGCAAATTGCGCTTTACGTTTCTGTTCCGCTCTTGTTATTCACATTGCTTAAAGGTGTTAACTCAGGTAACGCCACCCGTTGGTTGCAAATCCCGGGTACGGGGCTTACTTTCCAAACATCTGATTTTGCCAAGCTTGCCTTGCTCATTTATGTAGCACGCATGCTTGCCATTAAACAAACCATATTGACTGATTTTAAAACAGGCTTTTTGCCGATCATTATACCTGTAATTGTTATTTGCGGATTAATATTCCCCTCGAATTTTTCTACCGCATTTCTCTTATTTGTTAACTGTCTTTGTATCATGTTCATTGGTAAAGCTAAAATGACGCATATACTTCTTACCGTAGGTGTTGCTGTAGCTTTTGCAGGCCTGTTCATACTAATTGTGTTTAAGTTCCCACATATTAACAACCGTGTATCTACATGGAAATCGCGTATTGAGAGTTTTGCGAAAGGTGATAAGGCAGACAACTATCAGGCTGATCAGGCTATGATAGCTATTGCAACTGGCGGCCCGGTGGGTAAGGGCCCTGGCAACAGCACACAAAAGAATTTTTTGCCTCAGGCTTCATCGGATTTTATTTTCTCAATACTGGTAGAAGAATACGGAACAATTATGGCATTAGGTATTGTATTCCTTTATCTCACTTTCTTATTCAGAGGCGTAAGAATTTCTACGAAAAGCTCTAAAACATTTGGCAGCCTGATAGCCATAGGACTTTCATTAAACCTGGTATTGCAAGCACTCATAAATATGTGCGTAGCTGTCCATCTTATTCCGGTAACGGGCCAACCGTTGCCATTGATAAGTATGGGAGGAACATCAATTTGGTTTACCAGCATTGCGGTAGGTATAATATTAAGCGTAAGCAGAGAAACAGAAAACATAACAAGTAACAACATTGTCGCGACAACTTAAAATAATAATAAGCGGGGGAGGCACAGGCGGACATATATTTCCGGCCATAGCCATAGCCCGCGCATTGGAACAGATGAGACCGGGAACAGAAATATTATTTGTAGGGGCCAACGGAAGGATGGAGATGGAGAAGGTGCCTGCGGCAGGGTATAAGATTCAAGGGCTTGATATTGCAGGTATATCGCGCAGCAATATGTTAAAGAATTTTTCGCTGCCATTAAAAGTGTTAAAGAGTGTGAATAGAGCAAAAGAAATTATATCGCAATTTAATCCTGATGCTATAGTAGGCGTGGGTGGTTATGCCAGTGGTCCTACATTATGGGCAGGCATACGCAAACATATTCCTACACTGGTGCAGGAACAAAATTCATATCCTGGTGTTACCAATAAAATTCTTTCTAGACATGTAAAGAAGATATGTGTAGCCTATCCGGGAATGGAGAAGTTCTTCCCTAAAAATAAGATTATAGTTACAGGTAACCCGGTAAGGCAGGATATTGCTGAGTTGCAAAGCAAGCGTAATGCAGCGAGCGAATATTTTGGATTTAAAGATGCCGGCTTTACAGTATTGGTTATTGGTGGTAGCCTTGGTGCGCGGACAATAAATGAAAGTATTGCTGCTTCACTTGACTTACTGGCTAAGAATAATATTCGTCTGGTATGGCAGACAGGCAAGCATTACTATACACAAGCACAAGAAATGCAAAAGAAGTATACGAATATAAGAGTCTATGATTTTATATCGAAGATGGATTATGCTTACGCTGTGGCTGATGCAGTAGTGTCGCGTGCAGGTGCAATATCACTGTCGGAATTATGTATAACGGGACTGCCTTCTATTTTGGTTCCATCGCCTAATGTGTCGGAAGATCATCAGACAAAGAACGCAATGGAACTTGTTAACCATAACGCTGCGTTAATGATAAAAGATGTAAGCGCACAAAGCGAGCTTGGAAATGCTGTGGTGAAATTGGCAAAGGATAAAACGATGAGAGAGAGCTTGAGTAAGAATATCTCAGCACTGGCTATAAAAGATTCAGCGGTAAGAATTGCGAATGAGGTAATAGCATTAACGGAACAGAAATGAACGTGAAGGATTTAAAATATGTGTATTTAATAGGTATCGGTGGTATCGGTATGAGTGGCCTTGCACGTTATTTTAAATCGATGGGCAAAAAAGTAAGTGGGTATGATAAAACGGCTTCTGCATTAACAGAAGAGATGGAACAGGAAGGAATAAAGATCCATTTTAAGGATGATATGAATTTGGTAGACGATGAAATAAAGAGTAACAGCAAGGATACTTTAGTTATCTATACTCCTGCCGTGCCAGACGATCATACTGAATTGGCTTATTTCCGAAGTCATAAATATGATTTACATAAACGTGCGGGTGTATTAGGTTGGATAACTCAAGGGCATTATACTGTTGCTATTGCAGGCACACATGGCAAAACGACCACAACAACATTAGTAACACATATACTTAAATCTGCTAAGGCTGATTGTATGGCATTTTTGGGCGGTGTATCGAAAAATTATAATACCAACGTATTGCTTGATGCAAATGTTTCAGAGAAGACAGTGGTTGTAGTTGAAGCTGATGAGTATGACCGTTCATTCCTTCAGTTAAATCCTAATATCGCCATTATCACATCTATTGATCCTGATCATTTGGATATATATAATGATGCTGCAAGCATGCAGCAATCATATGCCATGTTTGCTAATCGCATAAGTGCTGATGGCTCTTTGGTTACCAAGCAAAAGGTAAACGATATAATTCATTATAGTGGTAAAACATATACTTATTCGGTTAGCCAAAAAGCAGATTACTACGCAAAAAATATTACAATAAGCGACGGACATTATCAATATGACCTTGTTACTCCTCATGGTGAAATAAAAGATGTAAAGCTTGGAATACCGGGCTTGCATAATATTGAAAACTCCGTTGCTGCTACTGCTGTGGCTCAATTGATGAAAGTAAGCAACGAAGATATAAGAACTGCATTAGGCACATTTGAAGGTGTACAGCGTCGTTTCGATTATCAAATAGTTTCTCCGAAGCTTGTCTTTATTGATGATTATGCGCATCACCCTGAAGAGTTGAGTGCATGCATTAATTCAGTTAAAGCGATGTATCCGGGTAAAAAAATAACAGGCATATTCCAACCGCATTTGTATTCACGTACCCGCGATTTTGCAGATGGTTTTGCACGTAGCTTGGAATTACTGGATAAACTTATCCTGCTTGATATATACCCGGCAAGAGAATTACCTATTGATGGAATTGATTCGAAAATGTTATTAGGTAAAACACATATAGATAATAAGAAGTTGTGCACAAAAGAAGAGTTGGTTGATGTGGTAACTAAAGATATGCCTGAAGTACTTATTACGATGGGTGCAGGTGATATAGACAGGCTAGTAGAGCCATTGAAAACCGCATTGTTAAAAAAGATATACGTTAATGCTTAAAAAGATAGTATATATAGCAGGTTGGGTTGTGCTCTTAGGCGGAGTGATGGGCTTGCTTGGTTTTGCCGAGATAAAGCGCAACACTACTCCTTGCAGGCTTGTTGATATACGCATTATGCAACATGACAGCGATTTTTATATCACCCCGAATGAGGTGCGTAAACTTATTGAAGTACAGCAGGGTAATATTGTAGGTAAGGCAATGGATGAAATAAATATCTTGAAAATAGAGAAGATGTTAAGCAGTAATCCGTTTATTGCTGATGCGCAGGTATATGCTACACTTGATGGAGACCTTGAAGTGCGCTTGGTGCAGAAGAAACCAATTGTAAGGGTAATTGATAAAAATGATGAAAGCTATTACATTGATTCTGCAGGAAGCATAGTACCACTATCAATTAATTATGCCCCTGAAGTACTTATTGTAAACGGGAATTTCATTGAGCCCTACGATATGTATTCTTCGCGCAATGTAAAACAAATGGCGCCTGATACTTCCGTTCATTCTATGTTGCCTGCAATATACCGCCTTGCATCATTCATCCGCCATAACACATTTTGGAACAGCCAGATTACACAGGTTTACATGGATACGGCAAAAGATTTTTGCCTTGTACCAAGAGTAGGTAACCAACGGATAATATTTGGAGATACAACCAATATGGAACAGAAATTTAACCGCTTGTGGGTGCTATATCACAACGGTTTAACAGCAACCGGCAAATGGAACGACTATACAACAATTAACCTGAAATTCAACCATCAAATCGTGTGCACAAAAAAATAAACATCTATGGAAAACAAATCTGACATTATTGTAGGCTTAGACATTGGTACAACCAAAATTGTATGCATTGTTGGGCGTAAGAACGAACACAACAAAATAGACATCATGGGTGTCGGTAAGGCTGACTCTGTAGGTATTGCACGTGGTGTGGTGCTTAATATAGACCAGACCGTTGCATCTATTATGAAAGCTGTTAAAGAAGCTTCTGAGAAATCGGGAGTTGAAATAAAATATGTGAACGTAGGTATTGCGGGACAACATATAAAAAGCTTGCAGCACAGGGGTATTAAAACCCGTGCCAACCTGGAAAAAGAAATTAACCAGACCGATGTGGATTCTCTTATTGAGGATATGTACAGGCTGGTAATGCCTCCGGGTGAGGAAATTATAGAAGTGCTTCCGCAAGAATATATTGTGGATAACGAGCAGGGTATTAAGAACCCGATCGGTATGGCAGGCGTTCGCCTGGAAGCCAACTTCCACATTATTACCGGGCAAATAGCTGCAGCGATGAACATCAGGAAGTGCATTAAGAAAGCAGGCTTAGAGATGAGCAACCTTACCTTAGAGGCTCTTGCATCTTCTGACTCTGTACTTACTGCAGAAGAAAGAGAAGCAGGCGTAGTGCTTGTGGATATTGGTGGTGGAACAACTGACGTGGCTATTTTCCAGGATGATATTATACGTCATACTGCGGTAATACCATTTGGTGGTAATGTAATAACCGACGATATAAAAGAAGGTTGCCAGATCATCCGTACACAAGGTGAGCAATTGAAAGTAAAGTTCGGTTCTGCAATACCTACCGAATCTCAAGAAAATGAAATAGTAGTAATACCAGGATTAAAGGGCAGGCAGAATAAAGAAATTTCTGTAAGAAATCTTTCATGCATCATCAATGCACGTATGGCAGAAATTCTGGAGCATGTGTACTATGAAATTAAAAACTCAGGTTTTGAAAAGAAACTGATTGCAGGTATAGTAGTTACCGGTGGTGGTGCAAACCTTAAACACCTTCCGCAATTGGTGGAATATGTAACCGGTATGGATACACGTATCGGCCATCCGAACGAACACCTTGCTCCGGGCATATTTGATCTGAGTCATCCTTTGTATGCGACTAGCGTTGGCTTAGTAATGAAAGGCTTCGAAGAAATTGAGAAGGAAACCTACACTGAGTCTGAGCAGAATGTTATCAAGCAACCTGAAGTGGTGCAACATTCAAAGCAAAAGAAAAAAGGCGGCTTTATGGACAGGATATTCAGCGGAGCCACCAAGTTTTTTGATGAAGATGTAGAAGGAGAAAAAAAGTAATTCAATAAATAATAATTCAAAACAGGAAACACGTAAAAACCAAATAAATAACCTTAAAACACAACCGTTATGATTAACTTCGATTTACCAAAAGACCAATCCTCTATCATCAAGGTGATAGGCGTAGGAGGGGGAGGCAGCAATGCCGTTAACCACATGTACCGCCAGGGAATTAAAGGCGTAGATTTTGTGGTATGCAACACCGATCAACAAGCGCTTGACATTAGTCCAGTGCCAATTAAAATTGCATTGGGTTCAGGCCTTACCGAAGGCAGGGGCGCAGGCTCATTACCTGAAATAGGTAGGAAAGCCGGCATGGAAAGCATGGAAGAGATAAAGAAAATTCTGGGTAATAATACCAAGATGGTATTTATTACTGCAGGCCTCGGTGGCGGAACAGGAACAGGTGCAGCGCCTGTAATTGCACAAGTAGCAAAAGAAATGGGCATACTTACAGTTGCCATTGTTACTGTGCCATTTATGTTCGAAGGAAAGAAAAGAAAGATACAGGCAGAAGAAGGATTGAAAGAACTTCGCCAGCATGTAGATACCATACTTATTATCAACAACGATAAGTTGCGTGAGATGTATGGTAACCTGAAACTGGGTGAAGCTTTTGCTCATGCTGATAATATATTGAACATTGCTGCCAAGAGCATTGCGGAAATTATAACGGTTACATTACACGTTAACCTTGACTTTGCCGATGTGCAGACAGTAATGAAGGATAGTGGTGTTGCCATTATGGGCTCATCATCTGCTGAAGGTGATAACAGAGCATTAAGAGCTGTTGAAATGGCGCTTGCTTCACCATTACTTAACGATAACAACATACGTGGCGCACGTTATGTATTGCTCAACATTACATGCGGTACCGACGATATTACCATGGATGAGCTTGGCGAAATTACCGACTACCTGCAAGAGGCAGCCGGTCAAACCGCTGACATTATAAAAGGTTATGGTATTGATGAAACATTGGGTAATAAGGTAAATGTTACACTTATAGCTACAGGTTTCAGCGCTGCTCCGGTGGTTACATTTGCTGAGAAGAAAGTAGAAAGGATCATCCGTCGTTTGGATGACGTAGCTCAAACCAACCCAATGGTTTCTGCTGCACCTCCTGCTCCTAAGCTTATGTTCAACCTGAACGAAGAAGTGAAACCTGCTGCAGAAGTAAAACCTGTAGTAAGTGAAGCACCAAAACAGGAAAAGGTTGAAACCAGCGAACCATTTATTAAGGGAAATGAAATAGCTGCTGAGAACACCAACATTGAGTTTGTGATTACGAACAAACCTTGGGAAAATGTTACAGCTTCAGCGCCGCCAATGGCTACACCTCCTCCAATTCCGGTGGTTATGAATGAACCGGTACAGGAAGAAAAGGTAGACATGAGCGACCCTGTATTCAGCGAAGAACAAAGAAAGAAAGCGCAGGAAAGAATAGAGAAGTTGAAACAATTAAGCTACAAACTTAAAACTCCGGGTGCTTTGAACGATATGGAAAACGAACCGGCTTATAAAAGAAGGAATGTAGAATTGGGAGATACCCCGCATTCTTCGGAGTCTAACGTATCGAGATTTACGCTTTCGGAAGGAGAAGGAAATAAAGGAGAGTTGCGTCAGAACAATTCATTCCTGCACGATAATGTCGACTGAGGTGGCTTATGTAATTAAGGTTAATAAAGGTTAATACGGGCCGGCACCTTTGGTTGGGTGCCGGTTTTTTATTGCCCGGCGTACTCTTTCAAATAGCTATATCGCTCAGTAAGTTTCCCCTCCTTACAAATAGTGGCACGTTGTATAATGCCTTCGGTATCTTCTCCAAATACAGATGGTATAGCCCTATCCATTAACTCTTTCCCAAAGTCTTCCGAAGCCTCACGAGGTAACTCGCATGGCAGGTTATCTACAGCCATTATGGTTATGGATGTTTTGCTAAAAGGAATATCCAATTGCTCAGTAAGCGGGTTGTAGCCGTAAAAAGGCTCAGCAATAGAACTTGCCTTAAGTGTACTTGGTACCGAGCCATTAATATCACAGGTAATATCAGCTATTTCACTTATGTGGAAGTTGGATACCTTCATTTGGTCCTTAGTAAAAAGCACCGGGGCATTTACATCCCAAAAGTGAGCGGTAATTAACAGGTCGCACTCTTTGGTATAAGGTAAAAAAGTCGAGAAATACTTCTCCGGGTGAGAGTAGAAGTCCTTTGAATTCCATGAAGAGCCATCCTTTGCCTGGTAATAATCTTTAGAGTGTAACTGGCAGTAAACAGGCTCGCGGTATGAACAATGAAGGAACTCATATGGAGTTATTTTCCGAATTTTTAGCATACCCAATGTTTCTATAACTCCGTTGGCCACGCGGCCACCACCGGTAACCAATATCTTCATATTGGGCAGGCGCACACGTTCCAATTCTTCTTCCAATTCTTCCCTATCGCGGCATTGGTAGGCAGGTTTAATATCGAACAAGTTATATCGCTTGCCATAACCCAATACACCATTATAAGCGCCTATAATGCCAGCATAACGGCCAAAGCCAATAATGCGGTTATGGTCCTTGTCTGTAAGGCACTCGTAGTCGACTAGCTGTATTTTCTTTTCCAACATTGCCTTTAACATCTTGGCATTGTATGGTTGTTTCTTTATTGTGTGGGAGAAGATGAAGTACTTCTTTCCATCTAGTATCTTGTCAATAGGCATTTCCTTAAGGCCCATTAAAATGTCGCAATGGCTCAGGTCGTCAGTTAATGTAAGGCCAAAGCTTTGGTACTCGGCATCAGTATAGCAACGGGTATTCGACTTCTGTACCGATATCTCTAAGTTCGGGTAGGCACGCAATAATTCGCTGCATTGTGGTGGGGTAAAGGGCACACGCTTTTCAGGCGGGTTCTTTTCTTCGCGTAATATACCTAGCTTAATTTTTTGCATAATCATTAGTTCAAGGCTTGCAAAGATAATAGAGCCCCTTGAATATCGAATAATGAATATCGAACGTTGAATAATGAAGGTGAATAGCAGACAGGCAACTGACGACTAGATTATCCTTAAATTAGCCCTCCAATTCAGAATTAAGTGAAAAGAAACAAGCAATATTCCCGGGCTCTGCTCATATTCCACATTTTGGTAATATATGTGCTTGTGCAGTTTTTGTGGTGGGCATACCATATGGCTGAACAGAGTCGGGAGATATATACGCAGCACCTTTCAATACCGAACCTTAGCGATGCAGCCAAAGAAGTATTGCACAGGCAATTAATGAGTAAGTATTACATGATAATGGGCGAAGGCAGCGTATTTCTGCTGCTTATGATTATTGGTATTGCTCAGGTGCGCAAGGCATTTAGAAGGGAGTCGGAGTTTTTGGCAAGGCAAAAGACCTTTTTGCATTCGGTAACACATGAGTTTAAGTCACCCGTGGCATCATTGCGCTTGCAGATAGAGACGCTACTTAAGCGGAATCTTTCCACCGAGCAACAACAATTGGCTTTAGGTAATGCATTAGAAGATACCGACCGTCTCGACCAGCTTTTAGAAAAGATATTGGTTGCTGCACGCATCGATAACGGAGAAGTACCAATATATACTGAGAGACTTAACCTTTCGGAATCATTGAAGAATGGCGTTAACAAACTGCTGCGTACATACCCTCATCGTGATATAATTGAGCACATAGAAGAAGGTGTTTATGCTCAAATGGATCCCTGGGCCTTTAATTCAGTGGTGAATAACCTGGTTGAGAATGCACTTATATATTCCCCTAAAGATAAACCTGTAGAAGTGAGTTTAAAGAAAGAAGGCAATAAGACAGTCTTACTTGTGCATGACCAGGGGCCCGGAATACCAATGGATGAGCGGAAAAAGATATTCCAGAAGTTTTACCGTATGAGTACCTCGACGGGCTACAAAGGCACTGGACTTGGGCTTTACCTGGTAGAGTACTTTGTTAAGAAGCATAATGGTACTATAATAGTAAAAGAAAATACTCCTTCGGGAAGTATATTTGAAGTCACTTTAGAAACAATTTAGACGATGGATAAAAAGAAAGTTGCTCTTATAATCCTTGATGGATGGGGCATTGGAGATGGTTCGAAAGCAGATGCTATTGCAAATGCAAAAACACCTTTTGTAAATAGCCTGTATAAACAATATCCTCATTCAACTTTGCGTACCTCGGGCGAAGATGTGGGATTGCCTAACGGACAAATGGGTAACTCAGAAGTGGGACACCTGAACATTGGCGCTGGCCGTGTGGTGTATCAGGACCTTGTACGAATAAGTAAAGATGTAGAGAACAAAGTACTGGATACAAACCCCGTATTGGTTGAGGCTTTGCAGTTTGCAAGCAAGAACAAGAAGAATGTACATCTTATAGGCCTTGTATCTGATGGCGGAGTGCATTCGCATATCAATCACTTAATGGCCTTGTGTGATATTGCTGTGGCTAACAAATGCTCACAGGTTTATATACACGCATTTACTGACGGACGTGATACCGACCCTCAGAGTGGTTTGGGTTTTATGGAAACACTAACCAAACACATTGCTAATACACAAGTTAAAATAGCATCTGTAATTGGGCGTTATTATGCCATGGATAGAGACAAACGCTGGGAGCGTGTTAAGCTGGCGTATGACCTGTTGGTGCATGGTAATGGCAGGCGAAGCACGGATGCACTGGCTGCAATAAAGGAATCGTATGCGGAGGGTATTACCGATGAGTTTATTAAGCCCATTGCCATTATGGATATTGAAAGCAATATGACTCCACGAATTATGGAAGGCGATGTGGTTATATGTTTCAACTTCCGTACAGACAGATGCCGGGAGATCACTCATGTGCTTACTCAGCAAGATATGCCTGAACAAGGCATGAAGACTTTGCCACTGGACTATATTACCATGACCAATTACGATGAGAAGTTTAAGAACGTTAAAGTTTTATATCATAAGGACGATTTGAAAATGACTTTGGGTGAGGTGATTGCCAATGCAGGCAAAACACAAATACGTATTGCCGAAACCGAGAAATATCCTCACGTTACTTTCTTCTTTTCTGGTGGGCGAGAAGATGCTTTTATTGGAGAAACTCGAATTATGGTTCCATCGCCAAAGGTGGCCACATATGATATGCAGCCCGAAATGAGCGCCCCAGGTGTTACCGATGCTATTGTAGCAGAACTTAAAAAAAGCGAAGTTGATTTTGTTTGCCTGAACTTTGCTAACCCTGATATGGTTGGGCATACAGGCGTATATAGTGCCATTGTAAAAGCGGTAGAAACTATTGATACTTGCCTACAAAAAGTAGTGGAAGCAGGCTTGCCTAATGGTTATTCGTTTATTGTTATTGCCGACCATGGTAATGCGGATCGTGTTGTTAATGCTGATGGTTCACCTAATACTGCGCATACAACAAACCCTGTACCGTGTATTGTAATATCTAATAGCAACTATAAAGTTTCTGAAGGCCGATTGGCAGATATTGCTCCTACAGTTTTAAAACTTATGGGTTTACAGCAGCCCGCAGAAATGACTGGGAAGAGTTTAGTATAAGCCCATCCTAAATCCTTCCCTTAGGGAAGGATTTTAAAAGATATTATTACTATTTCTCCAAGTAGAATCAAGTATGTTTGCAATATCTTCTTCACTTAAATGGAACCATTCTCCACTTTCTCTTGCACGTTTATTTTTAAACATTTCATGAAGAATATTTTCGGTTTTCTTACTTGAGGCACTAAACCTGCCTCTTTCAACTACATTTGTTGGATTTCCTGTTTGAATACTGGATATTCTTTCTTTTCCAGTCTTCGTTGTCCACCCGATTTTTGTAGCACCATTTCCATCTTGATTTAGGTAAATAAACCCCACAGTACTTTCAGTTTTGGCCAACATACTGTATTTATGTTCTTTTCGCATTTCAAAATTCTGGAATGTATATTTCCACTTCATCCACATTTCGCTATCAGATTCTGTTCTCTCTAAAGTATCTTCATCTGCTTGAAGTAACATTTCATCAATTTCATTTTCAGTAATACTTCCTCTTTTTAAACTGTCATCATAATATTCTTTCATTTTCTCCTTGTTCCTTTCAATTATTCGAATCCAATCAAGAGGGTTAAAATATGAAATGAGAATGTTGAATGCGCAATCCCGATCTAATCCCCAGTCTGGGTCATTACTCTCTATATTTGAAATAGGGTTCCAATATGGATTCTTTAGAAATTCAGGTGGTAGAGAGCCAGTATATTTTATGGATATATCATTATAGTGTTTTAGTGCTTTCTTCTTCTTTGTTTCATGTTCTTTAAAATCATCAATAGAATCAATATTGAAAGAATCTTTCAAGTTCTCCGGGTAATATGTGTTTAAAATTTGTTTTACTTCGAATAGAACTAATGGATCAAATTCTTCTTCAGCAAATTTTTGAAAAGAATTAAAAGCATAATATGCTGCATACCAATGTAAAAGCTGTTTATGTAAGGTTGATATAGTAGTATTTCTTAACCATAAATACAATTTTCTCGGTATTCCAATCGCAAAGAGTTTATTGTTAGTTAGAGTTTGGAAAGTAAAATTCCCGTCATTGATAATTTGGTATAACTGTTCAAAGTTTGTAAGAGTTGGGCTATTTTTATTCGGATAAAAACTAACCTTAGTTTCTCTTGTTCTAATACTTTTTACATTCCTAATCCTGTTCAAAAATTCAATTCGTGAAAGTTTTCCATACTCATTTATAGAAGGATCAATGAGTACTTCAATTGTACTTGTATTTGCTATGATTGACACAATAGTAAGTTTTATTAAGTATTGAATACAGTAGAATAAAGTTACACTTTATTTGATTGGTGTATAAGCCAATGTCTTTGTTAGGGCAAAAATCATATTTCTATAATTTAAGTTATTAGTAAGCCACACTATCTATCTGATTTTTATTTCAATGAACTATAATGCAAAATTAAACTATATGTTTAATATAGGTAATAAAATAGTTTTATAGTTTTCAACAACTCCTAAAGCAATTAAGAATTAATAATTAAGAATCGGAATACTGAGACTGCTTCGTTCCTCGCAGTGACGGGAACCTTTGCGGACTTTGCGTCTTTGCGAGACATTTTTTACGAATGAAAATACTTATCCCTTAATACTTACTCCTTATGCCTATTGTATTTCAAACTTATCCGCATCTACAGCAACCGGAAACGCTTTACGGAAATCATCAAGCGCTTTGCGTGAAAGGGTAACCATTTCAACTGAAGGCTTATCGGGTTTGGTTGCGCTTATAATTTGTCCCTTAGGGTCCATAACTGCAGAATAACCGGAATAGTCCATGTCTTTGCCATCAACCCCAATGCGGTTAACGCCAATAGTATAAGCCTGGTTCTCTATAGCACGGGCAATAAGTAATTGCCTCCAGGGGTAGCTGCGCACATCGGGCCAGTTAGCCACATATATAAGGCAGTCGTACGTATCTGTATTCCGGCTCCAAACAGGGAAGCGAAGGTCGTAGCATATAAGCGGGCATATCTTCCAGCCTTTCAGTTCAACAGTAATGCGTTTTGTTCCTGCTGCAAAATGGTTGGTTTCATCACCCATCCTGAACAGGTGGCGCTTGTCATAGGTTTCGGAGGTGCCATCAGGGCGCATCCAAACCAAGCGGTTGTAATGCTTGCCCTTATCTTTTATAATAAGGCTTCCGGTAATAACACATTTCAGTTTGGCTGCAGTTTTCTTCATCCACCTTACTGCCTTGCCATTCATGTCTTCACCCAGGGTTTCAGCATTCATGGTAAAACCAGTACTGAACATTTCAGGTAACACAATCAAGTCTGTTGTTTCCGGAACAATACCATCCAGGGTTTTGCTGAACATGGTAATATTGGCATCAATATCTTCCCAATGTAATGATGATTGTACTATTGTAACTTTCAGGTCTTCCATTATACTTTGCATAATTTTTCTGCTGCTTTTTCCAATGTCTCGTTTGTCTTGGCAAAGCAAAAGCGCAGTTGTTTGTTATCGATGGCTTCATGGTAAAATGCCGATGTAGGCACACTTGCCACGCCAATCTCTTTGGTTAGCCTTATTGCATATTCAGTGTCTTTCTCCTGGGTTATTCCGCTATAGTCAAGCATCTGAAAATAAGAACCTGCCGCAGGCGTAATTTTGAATTTAGAACCTTTAATAAGCTTAATAAAGTAATCTCTCTTCTCCTGGTAAAAACTGCCCAATTGCATGTACGCATCTTTGTTCTTCATATAATCGGCCAAAGCATATTGCAAAGGTGTATTTACACAAAACACCAAAAACTGGTGCACCTTGCGGAACTCGGCCATTAGCCTTTCAGGTGCAAGTACATAACCCATTTTCCAACCGGTAGTGTGGTAAGTTTTACCAAATGAAAACACTACAAAACTGCGCTCTGCCAATTTAGGGAACAGGCAAACACTTTGGTGTTTATGGTTGTCGAATATTATATGCTCATATACTTCATCACTCAGAATAACTATGTCTGTGCCGTCTGTAATATTCTCCAACATCTTCATATCGTTGGCGCTCATTACTGCTCCCGTTGGGTTATGGGGAGTATTTATCATGATCATCCTTGTGCGCTGGTTCACCAGTTTCTTCACTTCGTTCCAGTCAATGGTATAATCGGGTTCCTTAAGTTTAACATATATAGGTATGCCCCCGCTCAGTTCAATAGCGGGTACATAGCAATCGTATGCAGGTTCTATAATAATTACCTCGTCACCTTCATTTACTACTGCTGTAATGGCTGCATAAATGGCCTCGGTACCTCCGGCAGTAATGTTTATCTCCTTATCCGGACTATATATTGCACCATATAAGTCCTGCATTTTGGCTGCAATGGTTTCACGCAGTGGCATTATGCCCTGCATAGGCGAATATTGGTTCAGCCCTTTTTTCATGTATTGGTTAACCAAGGACACGAGTTCGGGTGAACATTCAAAGTTTGGGAAGCCTTGTGAAAGGTTTATTGCATTATGTTCGGCAGCCAGTTGCGACATAACCGTAAATATGGTTGTGCCAACAGTAGGCAGTTTAGAGTGTAGGGTTCCGGTGTACTTTGGCATGTGTATTCTTTAGTGGCAAAACTACCAAAATTTAGTCATTTTATCCACCTAATTATTATGCCATAATCGTCGACATCTTACTATCTTTGCCCTACATTAATAACTGAAATATGTCATATTACAATAACATCCTGGAGCTTATTGGCAATACCCCACTGCTAAAGATAAACCGTATTACTAAAGATATTCCTGCCACTATATTGGCTAAGATAGAAACCGTAAATCCGGGTAATAGTATTAAGGACCGTATGGCCCTGAAGATGATTGAAGATGCTGAAAAAGCAGGGAAACTGAAACCAGGCTATACTATTATAGAAGGTACTTCCGGTAATACCGGTATGGGCCTTGCCATAGTGGCGGTTATTAAAGGGTACAAATGCATATTTACATCTACCGACAAACAATCGAAGGAAAAGTTTGATGCACTGCGCGCTTTTGGTGCAGAAGTGGTGGTATGCCCTACTAATGTTGACCCTGAAGACCCGCGTTCATACTATTCAGTTTCATCGCGCCTGGTACAGGAAACGCCAAATTCATGGAAGCCTAACCAATATGATAATCCTTCAAACTCACAGGCCCATTACGAAACAACAGGCCCTGAAATATGGAAACAAACGGAAGGAAAAATAACTCACTTTGTTTGTTGCGTGGGTACAGGTGGTACAATTTCGGGTACAGCCAAATACCTGAAAGAAATGAACCCTAACATTAAAGTGCTGGGTATTGATACGTATGGTTCTGTATTTAAGAAGTATAAGGAAACAGGCATATTCGATAAGAACGAAATTTATCCATATATAACAGAAGGTTTTGGTGAAGATTTTTTGCCTGAAAATGTAAACTTTGATGTGATTGATCACTTTGAAAAAGTAACCGATAAAGACGGAGCCATTATGACACGTCGCATTGCACGCGAAGAAGGAATTCTGGCCGGTAATTCATCAGGTTCATTAATTGCGGGCATTATGCAAATGAAGCATATGTTTAAGAAAGGTGATGTTGTGGTTGGTATATTTCATGATCATGGATCGCGTTATCTGGGCAAAATGTATAATGATGAGTGGATGCGAGACAGAGGATTCCTGACACAAGAGAAAATCACTGCCCTTCAATTAATAGAAAGGCATAAAAACAAACCACTGGTTACCGTAAAAGAATCGGACACTGTGCATGAAGCAGTGGCAATGATGAGGAAGTACAACATTTCTCAAGTGCCTGTAAGCAATGGCGATAGTGCAAAGTTTGTAGGTTCGTTGAACGATACCGAGGTATTCAGGCAACTAATTGATAACCCAAAAGTAGGTGGCCAGAAAGTATCAGAAGTAAAACAGGCACCGTTCCCATTCGTTAGCCCTGAATCATCGTTGGAAGAAGTTTCGCAGCTTATTACTCCTCAAAACCATGCAGTATTGGTTAAAGATGCTTTAGGCGATGTGCATATTATTACCCGTCAGGATATTGTAGAGGCGCTTTGCTAAATTTTTGGGAGGCGTTAAAGGTTTACAGGTTTTGAATTAGTACCTTTAGTTTTTCATTACAAGCAAATGGCTAATCTCCTTCAAAAAATTATAGACCCCGAATCGTTCTCAGACTTTTCTTTTAAAGAAAGACAGAAACGCCGTCTGTTTAATATGGGCTGTTTTACAGGCTCTTTCTTTTGCCTCTTCTTTTGTGTTATTTCAACTATATATGGCCTTAACAGGCTTGCAGATCTTACAGCTTTCGATATGGTTGCCTTATGGACGGGCATTGTGCTTTGCCACTCGGGCCTTTTCAGAATTGCAAGGCACATATCCATTAATGCATCTGTTCTGTTTTTTGTAAGCTCCAGTTACTTTTATGGCAGTGTAGCACATACCGAAATATACCTGTTCATGTTTCCGGTTATAGTGGTATTTATGTTTGATACCAAACCATGGATCATTGCATATTGTGTGTACCTGATTACTTTATTTATGGTTTGCATGTATATGCAGGAACATTTTAATGGCGTGTACGACGGAGATGTAACCCAGCTTATGAAGTTCACTCCTCTTAACTATGTTTTTGCATTTACCATGCTTGCCTCAATAGTTTATTTCTTTAAGTCGGAGAACATAGAATACAGCCAGCAGATAGAAAAGCAAAAACAGGCCATTGAAGAAAAGAACAAGGAAATAACTGATAGTATAAACTATGCCAAGCGTATACAGGATTCCTTGTTAACGCCTCATGCAGTCCTAGATAAGTATCTCGAAAGGAATTTTCTTTTCTTTAACCCTAAGGATATTGTAAGCGGAGATTTTTACTGGATGCACCCGATATCGGCAACTGAAATGCTTATAGCTATTGGCGATTGTACAGGCCATGGAGTACCCGGCGCTTTTGTAAGCAGTGTTTGCATAAGCAAGCTTAATGACGCTGTAAATAAAACCACATCACCAGGGAAAATATTGGAGAATGTAAACAGGGAGATCAAGATAAATTTTGAGCAGACAGGCAATGAGAACATCCGTGATGGAATGGATATTATACTTTGTCATTTCAATACCAATACCCGTACTTTAAAGTATGCAGGCGCTAACCGCCCATTGTGGATACTGAAGAACAATGCGCAACCTGAGAATGCATTGGTGGAAATAAAACCAGATAAAATATCGATAGGTGGATTTACGGAAGGCAGCCAGCAGTTTACAGAACATGAAATTAAAGTAGATGAGGGTGATACCTTATATCTTTTCACTGATGGCTTTGCTGACCAGTTTGGAGGAGAGCAGGGTAAAAAGATGACCACTAAAAGATTAAAAGAATGGGTGCTGAACAATAATCATTTGCCTATAAAAGAAGTAGGTGAAAAGATGCGGGTAAGTTATCATAGTTGGAAAGGCAAGCACGAACAGATTGATGATGTAACGGTATTGGCTATACGGGTATGAAAAAGGAATTCAGAGATCAGATGGGCCAGGATCTGAGCATTGAATGGCCACCTAAACGAATCATATCACTCGTGCCCTCGCAAACAGAATTGCTTTACTGGCTTGGTTTAAACGAAGAAGTAGTTGGCATAACTAAGTTCTGTGTTCATCCTGAAGAATGGTACCGAACTAAACTACGCGTGGGTGGCACTAAAATGCTCGACTTTGATAAGATTGCAGCCCTCAAGCCCGATTTAATTATCGGCAACAAAGAGGAAAACGAAGAGCTGCAGATAAAGCAATTGATGCAGTTGTATCCTGTCTGGATGAGCGACATACATAATCTGGATGACGCTTTGGGTATGATGAATGGAGTGGGCGAGTTAGTAGATAAACAAGAGAAAGCAGGTGAGCTGATTAAAGGAGTAAAAGAAGCCTTTAGTAAATTGCTTTCAGCCAAGTTGTCCCAACATAAAGCCGCTTATTTTATTTGGAGAGACCCTTATATGGTTGCAGGAGGTGATACCTTTTTAAGTAACATGCTTAGCCTGTGTGGCCTTACCAATGTGTTTGCAAATAACAATGGCAGGTATCCTAAACTTACCAAAGAGGAAATAGCCCTACAAAACCCGGAAGTAATACTACTGTCATCGGAACCATACCCCTTTGCTGCCAAGCATATAGATGAGTTCAGACAGATTTGCCCTGATGCAAAGATTGTTTTAGTTGACGGAGAGTATTTTTCGTGGTATGGCTCGAGGTTATTAGAGGCCCCTGCTTATTTCGGTAAAGTGCTTAATGAGATACAATAATGAGTAAATTTGCTCCTTCTGAGGTAATTATGACCATGAAAGTGAAGCACTACTCTTTACTTGTTTCATTTATATTTCTGCTGGTATCGCCTGCATACTGTCAAAAGGTTGGCTTGGTACTTAGCGGCGGTGGTGCCAGTGGCATTGCACACATAGGTGTTATAAAAGCCCTCGAAGAGAACCACATTCCTATTGACTATATTACAGGAACATCTATGGGTGCATTTATTGGTGCCTTATATGCTGCCGGTTATACTCCTAAGCAAATGGAGGACTTAGTTACTTCTAAAGAGTTCCAGGAGATTGCAACGGGTACTATAAACAATAAATTCGCCTACTACTTCAAGCAAGGTTCTCCGGAAGCATCCTGGATAACATTCCACTTTTCGCTCGATACTACATTAATTACCAGCATTCCTACACAGTTGGTATCTCCTTTGCCCATTGACTTTGCCGTAATGAAATACTTCTCTTCCGCATCATCCGCTTCGGGCAATAAGTTCGACAGCCTTATGGTTCCTTTTCGTTGTGTAGCAGCCGATATTGTAGCCAAGAAGCCATACATTTTTGATGGTGGCAATCTGGGGCAGGCGGTGCGTGCTTCAATTTCCTATCCTTTCTATTTAAAACCTATATCAGTAAATGGCAGGATGCTGTTCGACGGAGGCTTGTATAATAATTTCCCGGCCGATATAATGCAGCAGGATTTTAACCCTGATATTATAATAGGCAGTAACGTTTCGGGCAATATACAACCCCCAACTGATGATAATATTCTTTCGGAAATAAAGAACATGCTGATGACCCGTACCAACTATACCTTGCCGGGTAAGGGAATGATAATTATTCCTAACGTTGAGGCCGGTATACTTACAGCAGATAACCCTCAGGCGCTAATAGATAGTGGTTATATATCAACTCTCAGGCAAATACCTGCCTTAATTAAAATGATTGACAGGCGCGAGAATGATGCCAAACTAAAGGAACGCAGAGAGAACTTCGAGAAGAAGGAACACCCAATGGTATTTAACAAGCTCAACTTTCATGGGTTAAATATTGACCAGGAAAAGTATTTCAGAAGTGTGCTATTTGGCAAACAGGAAAGTGTTTCAGTTAACGATATGGCATCGCGCTATTTCAGGGTGGCAACAGACCAGAACATTCACAGCATTTACCCTACGGCCGATTATAATGACTCTACCGGCTATTACAGATTAGATATGTCGGTTAAAAAGGAGAAGCACTTTCAGATTGGCTTTGGTGGTGTAGTATCAAACCTGCCTATAAGCGAGGGTTATGTTGGCCTGCAATACAACACACTCGGGAATGAAGAATTGCAATTGAATGCCAATACCTATTTCGGAAAGCTTTATACATCAGTGTTGGGTTCAGGACGAATCTATTTACCTACATCGGTCCCTGTGTACTTTGAACCTGCTATTATCTATAACCGTTTCGATTATTTTCAAAGCAGTTCTGATTTTTTTCAAGATATAAAACCAGCTTATTTGGTACAATATGAAGGGTTTGGCAAAATAGACATGGGGCTTCCGATTGGGGCAAAATCAAAGTTGATAATGGGCGGAAGCTATACCAATATTAACAGTACCTATTTCCAAAATACTAACTTTAAATATGGCGATACTGCTGACCAGACCTTATTTGGAGCTGCTACGGCATATATTAAATACGATTGGAATACTCTCAATGATAAAGAGTATGCAACAACCGGTACCCGACTTTTACTGCATGTTCAATGGGTTGCCGGCACTGAGCAATTTACACCGGGGACAGATGCGGGTACCAGGGATACAATTGAGAGGCAACACAACTGGTTACAGGCTAAAGTTACCTTCGATAAGTATTTCATAGGCAGAGGTCTCATCAGGCTTGGCCTTTATGCCGAAGCCGTTTATTCGAACTCTTTTGTTCAAGGCCTTGCACTACAAACAAAGTTCAGCGATTACTATGCTACAGCGCTCATGGCACCTGCTTTTCAACCTACACCCGAAATGCAGACTATTTTTTTACCGCGTTACAGAGCCTTCAATTATGCCGCCGCCGGCCCAAAGTTTATCATAAGTTTCGTGCCTAAATTCGATCTCCGCTTCGAAGGCTATCTCTTTCTTCCTTACCAGGCTATTCAAAATTCAAGCAGTATTGCTGTATATGGCCAGCCTTTAGCCACTAAGGAATATGTGGGTATGGTAGCATTGGTATATCACTCGCCAATAGGGCCGGTAAGCGTAAGTGTTAACTATTACGATGATGAACCGCTTAGTAACGATAAACTTAGTTTTCTTTTTCATGTTGGGTTTCTTATTTTCAATGAAAGGTCTATTAATTGATTCATCTGCGGCACTTGTATGAGTAAGGTTGTTAAAGCCCACCTGGCCTTACTTGCTGTAAA
>Ga0207054_1038_pt1 | contig 45133 bp, 35 predicted proteins | sample Alteio_BWMinCont_60_FD_153288 | JGI IMG/M metagenome (GOLD analysis project Ga0207054, IMG submission 153288) | Enriched cells from forest soil in Barre Woods Harvard Forest LTER site, Petersham, Massachusetts, United States -... | ecosystem: Environmental > Terrestrial > Soil > Temperate forest >... | reverse complement strand
CAGTATCATCACTCCCGCAGTCAGAAAAGCCTTTGGTTGTATATGCCAAAATGCAGATGTATGTAACCGATTTTGATAATGACCCTATGGTAGTGGTTTGCATACAGGAAAAAGGAAAGCAGCCTTATTTTTGGCGAGGCGCAAGGGTATGGGGTCAAATTTATAAGATCAACACATGGACCACTGTAGAATGTTTTTGTCCGCTGCCAGATTCGTTTATTAATAAAGATGATATACTTAGTGTGTTTGTTTACGACACAAAAGGAATTGTTTACGTAGACGATGAACAAATTAAATTTGGAGTATATAAGTGATACTTTACTTTTTCAAGTAGAGTGTTACTATTCTCGACTTGCCTTCTGCACCAACCTCCGAAAAACTTGTATCTCTTACCATGGTCTTATCTCTATTTAGTGTTAATGGGGTAATTCCACCCTCTTCGCCGGCAAACCAATCATCCCAAATAAATAAGCTGTTGGCAGGGTATGAATTGTCCTGTCTTGTTGCCAGTGGGCCTTTTTCAAGGTCATAAGGGTCAACATCGAGGGCAACGCATAAATAAGATGCTTTAAAGTACACATGGTTTTTGTAGTCGGGATATTTGTTCTTTATGTATGCTGCTATTTTATTTTCTGCCACTTCGTCGGTGCTAAGCTTAATAGCAAGGCCAACAGCCTGTTCCCCTTTTATGGCATTAACCATAAAAACTAAGTTTATTGCTATAACTATAGTGGCACAAACTACACCAATACTCTTTGGCCATTTTAAAAAGAGTTTAATAAACGCTTCACATTTATTATACCCGTAAACAGAAATTATTGCAATTAAAGGAGAAACACCTGAAATAATACGTAACATGCCAAAAGAATTAAAAAGTCCATATCGCCATGCTACCACATGAAAGAAAAAATAAGTGGCGAACAGCACCCATATCAATGACAGAGGCAATAAATTAGTAGATGTTTCTTTTTTTAACAATAAAAATAGAGGTATAGCTATAAAGCCAATTTCCAGAAGATACCTGGTAACCGAGCCGGCAATTATTGGCATGTGATCGAAGTAATGATTCCACTCGCCATGCCCATAGCTACTTATTAATGAATAGGGATTATTATGATAAAACCATAAAAGGTTATGAAAGTGAGAGTACCCCACTATGGCATAGAAAAGCTGCCCTGTTACCAACCATAAAGCACTTGCCGGTTTTTTTTGTAGTAATAAATACAATGCAACAGGTACTAACAGGAACAAGCCTTCCGAACGGACAAAAGGAAGGAATGATAGTATAATGAGTCCTGCAATTGAGTGATTATAAAATAAACAACATAGCCCTACTGCCAAAATGGTAGCAAATAAAGGTTCTGTTAATCCGCTAAGGGCAAGTACAAAATTCATGGGGCCTAAAATCAATATTACCGGAACAAACCAGCTATTATTCATGTTCAACCGCTTGGCTATTAAATAAGCAGCCAGCATTGATATAACAGTGTTAAGGCTATTGAATATTTTTATTCCACTAAAGTCGAATTGTGCAAATGGCGATGCCAGTGCAACATACAATGGCTTAGCCCACGAATCGAGAAAACTTAAAGGGTGCCTGAATGCAAATCTGGCAAAAAGGTAATGCATTATGCTATCTCCTGAATCGCCTGTGCCATTAAACATAAAAACAAATACAAGTAGAAGAAGAAATACCCCCGGTATAAAAAATAGAATAAACCTTTTTTCGCTCACAAAAGATGTTTAAGTATCTCAAAAATAAGAAATACGTTCAGAAGTGGGCCGTATACAATATGCTATATGATGAATATAATCTATATTTTCGTAGCATAGCTTCAATTATGAGATTAAACGGCCTAATGAATTCTATGCCGAAACATAAACTGGCTTTTTACATTGTAATGGTGCTATTTGGTGCATTGTATTGTACCATGTCAGTGGCTAACCATTACTATTTGAGGTCGACCACTTTTGATTTCGGCCCTTACAATTATGCCTTTTGGGATTATGCACATTTTCATGTAACACCTTGTCCGATATATAAGGTCTTTAACTCCAACGATATTACATTTCTACAAGACCATTTCTCCATTACATTAATGTTCCTTGTTCCGTTTTACTGGCTGCTTAATTGGCTAACCGGAACTTATACTTTGCTTCTGATTCAAACTGCCTTTATTATTTGGGGAGCCTGGGCTACGTATAAGGTGGTAAGCCTTAAAACAGGTGATGGCTGGCTAGGTGTGGGTGCAGTGGTATATTATTTTTTACTACAGGGACGCAATTCAGCATTAGATGAAGATTGCAATATTATTATAATGTGTTCATGCTTTGTGCCCGTGTTTATCTGGTATTTTGAATCGAAGCGTTTTATTGCAGCGACCATTGTGTTTGTTCTGGCATTGTTTTCGCGCGAGGATATGCCTCTATGGTTGCCATTTGTTTGCTTGGTGCTTATAATATGGCATCGTAAGGAACGAAAATTAGTTTATGCTTGTGTAGGCTATATCCTTGCCTCTATAGTTTCCTTTGTTCTCATTTTTAAAGTGTTTATACCTGCCATTCATTCTTCAGCAGTTGAATACAACTTATTTGAATACGGTGCTTTGGGTGAAGATCCCTATCATGCACTTCTGTTTATTTTTCGGCACCCTATTGATTCCTTTTTAATGCTGTTTCAGAATCAATCAGGTGACCCGGTAAATGATTGGATTAAAATGGAGTTTTACCTTGTTTACCTTATTTCAGGAGGCTTTGTACTTTTCTTCCGCCCGCAGTATTTTATTTGGTTTATTCCGCTTATAGCACAAAAAATGTTTAACGATCAACCCATTCGCTGGAGCACAGAATCGTATTATACAGTGCAGGTAGCAACACTGCTTCCTATACCCGTTTTTATTATCCTATCTATAATAAGGTCAAGAATAGGGAGGTATTCAGTTGCACTCATTTTATGCGGGTTGGCATTTTTCGTTACCCGCTATGAGTCAAATCCATCATACCGCAAGCTTGGTTATGGTAATCCGGTAAAGAGAAATGTTTTTAATAAAACCTTTTTTAACCCACCTTATAATGTAAAAACTATTTATAACGATTTGGCCCTTATACCACCCGACGCAAGTGTGTCAGCATCTGCATCTATACTTCCGCATTTAGCACAACGTAAGGGCATTTATGAATTTCCCGACGCAGCAAATGCTGAATACATTGCTATTTTTACATTCGCCGATTATTTTGTAATGAGCCAGGAACAGTATTCAACGCTGTTGTATGGTACTTATCTGTTTAATCCTCATTGGCAAGTTATTGCAAATGATTTCCCGTTTATGCTACTGAAAAAAGTAACCGATAAGAAGGCACCTGACTATGACAGTGTTTTATGTAATTCAGAAAATATGACCCCGGATCATCAACATCTTTTGGCATCTGATAATGAACCGCTGAATAATGATGCTGCAACATGGGATAGTACTAAGGCACATAGCGGAAAACATTCGGTAAGACTTACAAAGGAAATGGCTTATGGAATGACATTGCCTTTGAAGAATATTAAGGCAGGCGATATTTTGTGTGCTAGTGTTTGGCGTTATTCCGAAGACCCTGCAAATGGAATGCTAATTGTATCGAGTGGAAAGAGCTTATACCTGCCTTCTGCAATTGGTGCAAATAAAGATGCAGCAGGGTGGGAGCAAATTACTTTATATTGTACTGTGCCCGATGACCATAAAGATTTTGGTATATATATATGGGATAACGGAGGCAAGCCTGTTTGGTTTGATGATATGGAAGTTAAAATATACAGAAACAAATAAGTATATTTGATAGAAGATGTTCAAGGCAATTTGTTTGAACATATAGCGTTAAATACTACAAAGCACAGGTGTAAATGTATAAATTGAGATTAATTGTTGTTATTCAGCTCTTTGCTATAAGTATTGCCTTTAATACTACAGCCCAAACTCCTCTTAATGATGCCAACTGGCAGCTCGATAGCATTAAGAGCGATGAGTTTAATGGCACCAAGGTAGATACAGCCAAATGGCATGTATTAGATTGCCCAAGTGGTGACTGTTGCAACTGGGGAGGAGCGACAGCTTTTGAAAAGGGCAATGTTACAGATTCGGGTGGTATATTATACTTACGTAACGATGGGCCTGGTGCTGCACCTTTCCCTTGTAGTGGCAGTACTTACGCTACCGGCGGTATTACTGCTAAAAACTATAATTATTCTTACGGGTATTTTGAAATGTATGCCAAGTTGCCTGGCTTCACTGATTCGGCAGGAAACGTTCATTCTGATAAATTTTGGCCCACATTTTGGATGGCTTATAATCCTTTTTGTTCTATACACAACGAAATTGATATAATGGATGAATGTTGCTGTACTTATAACTATGCCGAATCGACCGGATCAGGCTGGGGCTCGGCAGGTATAGGATCTGATACATGCCAGCAAATACGACAGGGTTTTATTACGTATATAAGCCCTGTACCACTTTGCAACGGGTTTCACAAATTTGCTTTAGAGTGGAATACGAACAGGCTTATATTTTACAGAGATGATGTACCTTATTTTGAAAACTATAATAACCCAAGCTTTGTAATGAATCCACAAAAAATATTTATGGACTTACAACTTGCAATTACCTGCAATTATTACCCCGGAACTCCTTTTCCACAGTACATGCAAATAGATTATTTCAGGTATTATAGATTGAAACTCGATTGCAGTACCAGCAGTGTTTTGCTTACCAATACCGACCTTGCTAATTATGTATTCTCGGTAAAGTCTAATATTACAATTGGTAACGGGGCAGGGGCTATAACACTAAACAACACCGATGTTAAGTACTTCAGGGCTGTAAATACAATTACCATTAACGGATCTTTTACAGCGCCCTTAGGCAGTGAATTTGCTTTAATACCAACAGCCTGTTATTAGTGTATAGGTTATGAGTTAAAAAGAAAAATCCCCGGTTATTAGCCGAGGATTTTTTATTGGATAATTAAGTTTATTGCTGTCCCTGCTGTTGTAATCCTTTCAGCATGCCTGCTTTGTCAAGCTTATCAAGCCTTGCCTGAAAATCTTTAGCCACATCAGCTTGTCCTCCGCTTTGTGCAAAGTATGCAAGCTGCTCCAATATCCGGGTTGCTTGTGTGCTTTGGTTGCCATAATATTGAGAGTTTTGAGCATCAAGGCTATGATAGTACCTTAATTCTTTCTCAAACTGGTCAAACATCTTTTTAGCCAGTGGATTGGCTTTTTTAGATTCTTTCAATTGGTAGTAATCATAAGCTATCATTACTACAGGGCCATCATATGGACAGCTCTTTTCTGAAATAGAATCCATTGCCATATTCAACACCTTAAGTGCAGAATCTTTTTTGCCTTCCTTAATTAAAGCTTCTGCCAATGTGCCCATCTGTATTCTCAGGTCAGTTGCCATACGCCTAACGTTCTCATCAAGGTATTCGCCGGTAGCCATATTACCCCAACGGAATTTATGCATTGCATTGTCATACATCACATCAGTGTTAACGCGCGTGCCTTCAACCGAGTTCTCGTTAGTTGCTGCAATAGGAACAAGCCTGTAAACAAGCCCTTCTAACTGCAGATACTTTTCTAGTCCCATATAAGCTTCCGATCCGGTTGTAACGGCAAAGCATATCGGGCGTTTCCAGTCGTTATGTGCCATAGCATCAAGCACCATAAGTGTACTACGGTAAACTCCGTTGCCACTCATCGTCCAGTCAATAGCAGGCAGTATAGCGCTGTCAGATACTTCTTTAGATAAAGCACCACTTTTTATAACGTTTGCCTTATTCACTTTTAATTCAAAGTTCTTAGTAGGGAAGTAGTTTACATACTCGCCCTGACCCTGGCTAATGTCAAATTTATCTTCGGTATTATCGCTTTTTATAAAGTCGATAAGGTCCTTCAAATCTGCATAGCCCTTAACTTTTTTATTTTCAATAAAGTAAACATAATCACGTGTTCCATCTTTATACTGGTCGTGTGTAAGCGAAAATGGCATGCGGTCAGATTCATAAGCCTTGCGGTTCATCTGGTCAACATACCAACCCATACCTAAAAGTTCAAGGTTACATACACGAACGTCGGTACGTATTGCTTCAACTTCCTGTGCATACCAAAGTGGGAAAGTGTCGTTATCACCATTGGTAAATAATATTGCATTTGGCGGGCACGATTCAAGGTAATCTATTGCAAGGTCGCGCGTAGTAGTACGTTTTGAGCGATCGTGGTCATCCCATTCGGCACTGGCCATAATTGCAGGTACAAACATGCTTACTATAAGTGCAATAGCAATAGCAGGTTTTTCGCTGCCGGCCTTCATGCGTTTTACTAGAAATTCGTATAAGCCCATAACCCCGAGGCCTATCCATATACAAAAGGCGTAGAAGGAACCGACATACGAATAGTCACGTTCCCTCGGTTGGTAAGGTGCCTGGTTAAGATAAAGTACAATTGCCAATCCGGTAAAGAAGAAATAGGTTAGTACTACTAAGCTGTTTCGCCTGTCTCTTTTAAAGTGGAATAGAAAGCCAAACAAGCCAAGTATAAGCGGTAGGCCGTACAATACATTTCTACCTTTGTTATTGGCAAGTTCATCCGGTTGGTCGTCTTGCGGGTAGCGCATCGAATCGAGGAAAGAAATTCCTGTTATCCAGTTACCGTGTAGGTTATCCGATGGGTCATAACCCTGAATATCATTTTGTCTTCCACAAAAATTCCAAAGGAAATACCTCCAATACATAAATCGTACCTGATAACTTAAAAAGTAATTCAGGTTATTACTGAAGTACCCCGGTTTGTCAACCATTTTAGTGCCTTCGCCATCGTTTGATTGAACCCTGATCTTTTCGTATCCTTCAGTACCGCCCCAACTCTTATAACCTCTTGGGTGGCTTTCGTTAGGATCCCACATACGGGGGAAAAGAACGCAGAAGTTAGGGTCATACTTTGGTACGCGCATTTCATACGACTTAAGGTACTTACCCGATTTTTCATCTTTTGCATAAACAGGTCCTTTATCAATAGCATCTATTTGTGGTGCAGTATAGTATGGACCATAAAGCACAGGCCAGTCGCCATATTGTTTACGGTCTAAGTAATCGTGCAAACTAACAGGGTCACTCGGATTATCTTCGTTCATTGGGGTAGGAGCGCTTGCCCTTACAACTAATAATAAGAACGAACAGTAACCTATAATAAGAACCGCGAGTGAGAGGATAGCTGTGTTCCATCCTGGTTTGTTTCTTTTGCGGGTAAAGTTCAGTCCCCAAATAATAAGCCCTGTAACCAGTAAGCCATAAATAAATACACCTGAGTTAAATGGCATATTCATATGGTTTACAAAAAACAATTCGAAGCCTGTTGCCAGGTTTATAAGGCCTGGTATTATTATGCTTTTAACAATACCTGTAAGGGTGATAGCCGCAATACCAGCGATGATTACGCCTTGTGTTTTTTTGTCTTTGGTAATAGGGTTAAGTATAATTTTAAAGAATTTCGAGTCAATTCCGTCTGGGTATGTTTTGAAGAAGTAAAGCAATACGGCTGCAGGTATAAACAGTAAACAGAGTAAGTGGATGCCTATTGATAAACCGATAAGGAAGAATATAAAGATCAACCAACGTTCGGGATGCACTTCGCACCTGTCCCATTTTGTAGCGCACCAAAACATAAATGCTGTAAAGCAACCCGACATTGACCAAACCGATGCCTCAACAGCCGAGAACCACTGCGAATCAACAAAGGTGAATGAAAGGCCCGCAATAATACCGCAAGCTAATATGGCATACATTTTGTTTTCTGTAAGTTCACCATTGCGCAATACAAGTTTGCGTGCAAAAAAGGTAGTTGTCCAGAAAGCAAACAGAATAGTGAATGAACTGAAAGTGGCTGCGGCATGGTTCATTAATGGTGCTGCCTTATGCACATCGCCAAAGCTGAGTAATGAAACCAAGTGCTGTATCAATTGTAAAAAAGGCTCCCCAGGTGGGTGACCAACTTCAAGCTTATAGTAAATAGAAAGGTTTTCGCTACAGTCCCAGAAACTGGCAGTAGGTTCAAGCGTGCAGTAGTAAACAATTATTGCCACCGCAAATACGCACCATCCTACAATAGTATTAAGGCGTGAAAGTCTTTGATCTAATAGGTTATTTGAGCCGTTTGCCATAGAATTAATAGATGTAAGGTTAAAAATGAAGGTGTGAAAATAACAAATATTACAATCTGAATGCCATACCTTTAGTTGATTGGGGTTTAAAGATTAATACAACCTGTAAATGCAAAGGTTCATATTGCCTTTTTTATTAATTATATCTGTTAGCTTTGTCGGTATTATTCTGTCAATGAGGAACTTGCTTTTAATAGTTGTTGTATTATTTGCTATAGGCTGCAAAAATGCTCATAAGAATGGTTATGGGCATGCAACAAGGGTTCTAAAGCCATCAATAGGTTGGGATTCGGTTGGCAGTGGAATAAAGGGAACTGTAAATGCGCTTGCCGTTTATAAAGGTAACTTATATGCGGGTGGTGGCATTGATAGTGCAGGCGGAATGCCTATTCATGGCATTGCTATGTGGGATGGTAGCAAATGGCACTCAGTTGGTAGCGGGATAAGGGGTAATGTAAATGCCCTAATCGTTTATAAAGATGAATTATATGCAGGCGGATATTTTGATAGCGCTGGTGGCAAGCCTTACAGTTGCATTGCTAAATGGAATGGTATTAAGTGGAGCGATGTAGATACTATTAATGATGTTATTGCCTTAGCTACTTTTAATAACAGATTATATGCTACCGGGTTCAACGATTCTGCCGATAACAGGACTACACATACTATAGGCACCTGGGATGGAAAAGAGTGGGATAGCATTAGTAACCCTGATAAAAGATGGGAGTTGCGTTCATTGTGCCCTTATAATAATAATCTATATGCAGGTGGCCGGGTAGGTAAGGATAGCAGCTTGGTAGTATTAGGCAAATATGGTTGGGCTATTGTAGGTAAGTCATTCCCATTTGAAATAAGCACCATGTTGGAGTATAAAAATGAACTTTACCTGGCAGGTGGCGATGCATCGGGCAATAGCAGTACGCATATTATGAAATGGAATGGCAAGGCATGGGGTAAGCCGGGAGCGGGGCTTAAAGGGCAGATAAAATCATTGGCCATTTATAATAACAGGTTATATACCGGTGGACAATTTGCAAGAGTTAACGGGGTATATACAGGTTGTATAGCAAGCTGGGATGATACTGCCTGGGCAGCATCGGGTGGCGGTATTAATTTAAAGAGTGTTGAGCTGGAAAAAATTTGCCCTGTTAATGAAGCTAATCTTGTTGTGTATGTAGATACTACACCTAATAAAAGAGGTATGATATACTATGATACTTTGTTTGCGAATCTGTCTGTAAACGCAATGTTAGAATATAAAGGGCAGCTTTATATAGCCGGTAAATTCGATTATGCAGGAGGTGTTCCTTCCCAGAATATAGCGCGCTATAAAGATCCTGCCAAGCAGAACTAAAGAAAAATTCTCTTTACTTGATTATAGGTATCAAACCACGAACACCCATATCTACAACAGTATCGCCATTTAACGGCTCATAAAGGCCATTACTATTGGCATCTTTCCACTCGAAGCTTTTGTTGGTAGAAACGGATACTACAATGGTATCGTTAGCGGTTTCTTTACCGGTAATAGTAAATGGAGTAACAGCTTGTGATGAATTTACAAACTGCCCTGTTACAACACATGAACCCGCTGGTATAGGTGAAGTAGAAGAAATTGGGTTAGGAACAGTTGTTGCACCAGCTTTGCCTTGCCAGGTAGCTACTTTGCCAATGGTACTGCTATAATCATATTCAAATCCACCATACCCTTGTATTTCATTTCCGTTAACCACAACAGTACTGTCCTTTATTTTATAAGAAGTTATGTAGTTGTTAAAGCCAATAAACGATGCTACAGTTCCCCAGGCATTACTTATGCTATAGGCCGGTGCCGACCATTTTATATCATAGTTTTGGTAAGCAAGTGATACGCGTAGCCATTGGTATGAACCTGGTGTAACGCTGCTTATTGGGCATGAATAAAAAGCTTGTCCTTCGCCAACCACAGTGCATTTGCTGAATTCTATAGCAAGATTGCTTCCGCTGCCTACTTCAGGGGCACGGTATAATATATCTCCTCCACCAAATGCTGTGTTAGCAGTTGGCGCTAACTCAATGTAGTGTGAACTCATAGTATTAAATACAGGCGACTGGCCTGAATGCCCTGCAGGCATTGTAGCTGGCTGGCCAAGGTTATTGAGCCTTGCCTGGGTCGAATCGAATTTGAATACGAACACTAACTGCGGCCCTGTTGGGGGAGTAGTTGTAGTAGTGGTCGTTGTTGTATCTTTTTTACATGCCATAAACAGCATTGTTGTAGAAAAGGCTAGTGTACCAACAGCAAATGCGACTCTTTTGTATTTCATGATGTAAATTATATAAAGCAAATATATTAAAATATGATGTAGTTTGATTCAATTTGAAGTCAACCACTAATTTCACGAATTAATAAGGACTGGTATTGAAAATTTAGTGTAATTCGTGGCTGAGATTCGTAATTCGTAATTTTTAATTCATAATTGATCATGTACATTCCCAATCACAACCTTGTTACCGATAAAAAAGAAATAATTGAATTTATATCTCAATATAATTTTGCGGCCATTGTAAGTGCAAAGGATAATGTGCCCAGTGCAACTCATCTTCCGTTTGTAATTACCGAGGAAGCAGGTGAGATTGTATTATACAGCCATTATGCCAAAGCCAATAAGCAATGGCAGGATATTAAGGATAATAAAGTATTGGTAATATTCGCTGAGCCACACGCCTATATATCACCCAAGTATTACGGCCATCAGCAAAATGTACCTACATGGAACTATGCTGCTGTGCACATTTATGGTACTGCTGAATTGATTGAAAGCGTTGAAGGAGCTATTGATGTGCTGGAACGATCCATCGATTTCTTTGAGCCTGCTTATAAAGAACAATGGGAAAAGCTCGATGAGAAGTTTAAGCTGGGTATGATTAATGGTATAGCGGCCTTTAAAATTAAGGTAACCGACATACAGGCTAAAAAGAAACTGAGTCAGAACAGGAGTGAAGAAGAACGTCAGCTGATAATTGAGTCATTCTCGAAAAGCGATAACCCCAATGAGAGGGAAATTGCAGAGCATATGAAGCATTTAAAGTAGCCAAAAATATGGTTGTATTGTGTTGTTAATAATAAGTATATTTGATTTTCTTATATAAATAAGATGTTGTAAGCCCAAATTACTTATGATAAATAATACATACCAGATAAAAGTTGAAAACTGTATTATTTGTGGAAGTAAGGAACGGAAAATAAGACACCACTTTCCTGCTAATCGTTATAATCATTCTGTATTTATTACCCATTCTTGGGATGGTGGTATGGATGTTGAGTTGACTATAGTAGCATGTAAGTCGTGTGGTTTTTTATATCAGTCACCTATATTTAAAGATGAATGGTTGTCGCTTTTATACCCTACATCTATTATTTCCGGTAAATTATCTGTTGCTGATATGGATTTTGGCAGGGCAGATTATTTTATTAACCTGTTAAAGCCCTATGTATCTGAAATAGATAACCCTTTTTCAGTAGACCTTGGTACAAGGTATGGTGCATTGCCAATGCGGATGAGAGAGAACGGATTTGAAGCTACCGGAATAGATTTTAACCCTGCTTGTGTTGATGCATCGAGGAGTTTTGGTTTCGAGCATATTTATAATTATTCAACACAAGATTTACCGAAGTTGCTTAAATTATATAATAGAGATAGCATCAACATCATAACTATGATTGATGTAATTGAGCATTTAACAAAACCAGAGCAAGACTTTACACTAATATCTTCTTTGCAGCGAAAAGGTGATATTTTTATGGCAACTACCATGTTTACAGACTCCCTTGGGTATATGCTGTTTGGTAAAGAATGGTATTACATACATGCACAGCATACACTATATTTCAGCAAGTCAAATATTAAAGATTTTTTTGCGAAATATGGTTACGAGATTAAAGAAACACTATATATACCTTTGTATAAGAGCAGTACTATTGTTGTACAAGAGGCCCTTAAATATTTAAAGCACAAAACTGAAATTAATTCCCATTCTTCTAAAGGTGAAAAGAAATGGTTTGCAAAAAATAGACCTCATTGTTTTGATTTAATGACTGTGATTGCAGTTAAAAAGTAAAATGACTTTACAGTAAGCTTCTTCTTGTTAAGGTTTTGATAATGAGCATGTTGTTGAAAATGTTGCGATTTCTGTATCTTTTAGTACCCATGTGCATTATAAAAGAAAACGCAATTGAAAACTAAGCCAATACTTATACTCTTTTTTTGTACAATTCTATTGGGGTTTGCTTCTGATAATGGGGACAATAAGTTTTATCATATTCCTGCCAGAACCATTGATTTCTCTAAGCAATGGGGTTATGAGAGGTATCAATTTAAGTTTAAAACATCAATTGAAGAGTTTGATATAAGTAGCTTGGTCACTTACAGCCAATATAAAACATACCTTAAGGATATTAAAGTTGATTCATCAACTAAGTTTTATCAGAGTCAATTGCCTGATACGGGTATGTGCAATAAAGATGTTTATGAGAAGTATGTCAGTAGTTCGGAATATGATACATATCCTGTTTTAGGCATTACCTGGGAGGCAGCCATGAATTATTGCAAATGGATGACATTAAAGGAAAATAAGGATAGCCTTGTATACATGTATTGCCTGCCGACTTACACCCAATGGATTGATGCTTATGAATATTTGAAGAGTATTAATAATACCGGTGACTTAAATAACGACTACTCGGACTGGTTATTGACACCAAATGATGAAGGAACTTATTTTATTAAGAATGAGGTAGATTCAAATTCAACTACAATTGCTTATTTGAGCTTGAATGACAAAACTGATGCGCCTGTATTGAGAAGGAAGATGATAGCAGGCAACTCATTTCTGTTTTTGTTAGATTATTCCATGAACTACTATTATCATTATTACGGATACTCCGATCGTGGTTATCGCCAGGTTGGCTTCAGGTATGTAAAGCATAAAATAAGATGGCCTGTTACAATACAAAAACCTGCTTACATGGTTGGTAAGTACGATTATAAGGTATTACAGTATTGGGGCTTAAAAAAATCAAAATGATACTAAGAAGGAATCAACAATTATCTGTATTTATTGTATTTGTTCTTTTAATGGCTTTGCCTCATTATGTCATTTCTCAAACTGAAGTAAAGAAGTATAGCGATGATAAGATAAATACAGAATACCATGTTACTAATGGTATGCTAAATGGTAAATATGGATGCTTTTATAAAAACGGAAAAAAGAAAGCGGAAGGCAATTTTGAATTCAATAATAAAATAGGGGAGTGGTCGGTTTGGGATACTGCAGGTAAGCTGTGTTTACAACGAATATATACGAATGGCTATGTGTATAAGCGAACTGTGCCTACTATACCAGATGGGCCTGCTAAGCTTCTGTGCGCTCCTATATATGAACCGGTGCGTAATGTCGACAGTTGTTATAAATATTATTATTTATTCGAGAAAAATATTTGTTGGTCTAAAAGAACCTGGTCGTATTTATATAATAAAGACAACCCTACAATAGGTACAAATAATAGATTATTTAGTGTTTTCTATAAACAAATTTTGAGCCACCATATACAGCCCTATAAAGTTCATAAAGATTGGGATAAGAGCTTTAGAGACAGCGCTGATGTTTTTAATACACCAATAGATACATCAACTTTTAATGTAATAGGCTTTTTGATAAAAGAAGACTGGTATTATGATGTTGATTATGGTATGCTCGATTGTCGGATACTGGGATTTTGCCCTATTGCCGTTAAAAGGCATTTGGCTAAGGAGGACACTATTAATGCACGGTATTTAATGAAAAACGTGGAGGACTGGAATAGAGATACTGTTGGTTTGTTTTGGGTGTTTTATCCGCAGGCAAGAAAGTATCTGGCAATGGAAAATGTGACAGATACAGGTATACCCAATTATGTCAAAAATTTAGATGATGTTTTCTTCTGGAGGTATTATTCAGAAATAATAAATGACGAAAGTGCCATGTATGGTATGGCAAAAGTAAAGGATAGCTGGGCGCTCAGGTCGATAATGCTCAACCTTGAACACAACATATGGATGGGTGGAACTGAGTGGTAATTAGTTCAGCACTATTTCTTACTGTCCTTATCCATTTCATCAGCAATATCATGCATTTGTGCAACGCTAATGGTTTGATAACCTGCCATGCCAAAGCCATTAATAACCATCTTGCCCGAAAATACCTGAAGCATTGTATTGCAAGTAGCAGGATCAATAATAGTATGAGCATATTTAACTTGTCCTGATCCCATATTCGGCATCTTCATAAATGGCATTACCCATAGCAGGCAAACGGAGGAATCCTTGGTTAGGATAGCATTATCAAAGTCAGCTTTCGATACCAATTTAAAAGGATATGGATAGTTTGCTTTAACACCTTCATTTGTTGCCGCTCTTTCAAAGTTGTCTTTGCAAATAAGCAAGGTCTTCTTTTGAATAATAGCTACGTTTTCTTTGTTCTTTTTCTCCATTTCTTCTTTTCTTGCTTTCCTGTCTGTTTTGCCAGTCCATGCTGTATTAGCAGTCATTGTATTAGTTAATTGAGTAAGGCATAGCACAAGCTCTGCCTTTGTAGGCACAAATGATGCAAGGTTTTGTGTAACTGCTGAACCTTCGTAATTACCACGGGGCATATATAAGGTAAGCATACGGTTATCATCTTCCCCTTTGTATTTTGGGTCAAGCCACTCAAAAGTTGTACATTCTTTATAATCTTTTACGCTCCTTGCAACGTCCTTCTGGCTTTTATTGTAAAAATCACATCCGTGATCAGTTGCCTGCCCCCTCATTCCCTCGAATGATATAGCCCTGTTATATAACAAGAAGAAGCAGGTGTTTCTATCATCAACTGTCATTGTTGCAATTTCAGATGGGGTTTTAAATTCTATAGTGCGACCCATGTTGAAATATTTCGGTGCAATTTCTTGAATGTTATCGTTATATGTTTTAATGCTATTGCTATAGGCTTCAAGTTCCTTATCCTCGTGTTTTTTCTTAAGTTTAGCCACATAGTCATCATCGCTTTCAAGTAACACTACTATAAGCTTGTTTCCATTTAATGCTGAAAATGTGTTACCGCTTGCAGCCTTTGCCGGCCTTGCATTTGATGTGTTAGTAAAGGCAATAATTGCCAATGCAATTACAGATAAGAAAATAGTTTTTTTCATAATAATGGTTTGTTAAGCGGTTTTAAAGATGTCCTTTTCGAAAAAGTGGTTTAAAGTGTTATGCGAAAATAATAATTTATTTGAAATTACAACATGAATACCAAAGGTATAGGGTAGTGTATAAGATGTAGTGTTGTTTTCCTCCCCTTTGGGGAGGTAAGGTGGGGCTTCTTAATTCAGCTTGTAACTCACAGTCCCCATAGTATCAAGCTCATGTATAAGTTCGTTACTCAGGTTTAGTTTTATCTTTTTCGAAATAAGCTCCACACTCATGTTCTCATCGGCATCTATAAGTGTTACCTTTAAGTTGCATTTACCGGGGTAGGTGTTTGTAATGGTCAAAATGCTTTTTACAATATCTTCCGATACCAGGTTGAGCGGTATTTTTATAGTCAGGCTCTTTGCCAGTTTATCGCGTACCTCGCCCAATAATTGTAGTTGCGATGGACGCACTTCCATCATATCGCCCCTATAGCTTTGCTGTACTTTGGCTTTAATATGTAAAAATGTGCCGACTACCATAAAGTGTTTCCACTTTAAATAGTTTTCGCTGAACAGTGTTATTTGCAAATTACCCGTTGTATCTTCAATAGTAAAGCTGCCAAACGCTTTGCCTGCCTGCGATGTGCGGTGCGATGCTTCTGACACCATACCCGCAATAGTAATCTCTTTGTTTTGCAATGGGCCCAAATCACTAAGCTGGCTGAGTGAATGCGTACAGAAATTATCGAGGTCGAATTTATAATCATCGAGTGGATGGCCCGAAATATAAAACCCTGCCACATCTTTTTCTTTTGCAATTTGCTCGAGCCTGCTCCATGGCTGGCCTACAGGTGGCTTTGGCTGTGGTATAGAATCATTGGTCATTTCGCCAAATAAGCTGTTCTGGCTCGATGATGAAGTATCCTGATGGGCATTACCATAACGAATAAGGGCTTCGAGGAAGGTATCTTTACCGTTATCCATTACTGCAAAATACTGTGCCCTGTTTATTCCGAATGCATCAAAAGCACCTGCCATAACAAGGCTTTCGAATGTTTTTTTATTGGCTGAACGCAGGTTAACCCGGCTTATCAGGTCATATACATCTTTAAACGGGCCGTTGGCTTCACGTTCTTCTACAATACTGCCTACTGCTGCTTCGCCCACACCTTTTACTGCACCCACACCAAAGCTTACTTCGCCATTGGCAGTTACAGCAAAGCTGTGTTCGCTCTTATTGATATCAGGGCCAAGTACAGTGAGGCCAATGTTGCGGCACTCATCTATAAAGAAGGTTAGTTTTTCAATATCACCCATACTGTTCGTTAGTACCGACGCCATAAACTCAGCCATGTAATTGGCTTTGAGGTAAGCGGTTTGGTATGCAAGTACCGAATATGCAGCAGCGTGGGCACGGTTAAATCCGTATCCGCCAAACTTGGCCATCTTATCGAATAGTTCGGTAGCAGTAGCTTCGGGCACGCCCTTTGCAACAGCGCCTTGCACAAAAACTGATTTTTGTTTATCCAGTAAAACCATATCTTTTTTACCCATTGCTTTACGCAATACGTCGGCCTGGCCTTTAGTAAAATCAGCCATTACCTGAGATATTACCATCACCTGTTCCTGGTAAACTATCACGCCGAATGTCGGTTTAAGCACAGCTTCGGCAAGCGGGTGGTAGTAGTTTGGTTTTTCTTTTCCGTTCTTACGGGCAATATATGCCGGTATATCGTCCATTGGCCCCGGGCGATACAGAGCGTTCATCGCAATAAGGTCCTCAATATTTGTAGGCTTCAATTCCTTCATGTACTGCTGCATTCCCTGCGACTCAAACTGGAATATACCAACCATTTCGCCACGCTGGAACATTTCGTAGGTCTTCTTATCGTCGAGCGGAATGTTATCAATATCTATTTCTATGCCTCTGCTTTTCTTTATCAATGCAATGGCATCTTTCAGGATGGTGAGTGTTTTCAATCCTAAAAAGTCCATCTTTAACATACCAACCGATTCTACATACTTGCCCTCATACTGGGTAATAAGCAATGGAGAATCTTTTAGTTTGAAAACAGGTAAGTAGTTTATCAGGTCATCTGGCGCAATAATAACACCTGCAGCATGTATACCTGTTTGCCTTGCAGTACCATCAAGCACCTGGGCCAACCTAAGGGTCTTAGATAAAGGATGGTTTGGGTCCTTATTTATGTCAGACAGTTCCTTGGTTGAGCTAATTGCATCTTCTAATGTTTCGGCTCCAAACGGAATAAGCTTGGTAAGGCGTGTAGCATCGGCAAGCGGAACTTTTAATGTACGCGCCACATCCTTAATAGCCGATTTAGCAGCCATGGTACCAATGGTAACAATTTGCCCTACGCGGTCTTTGCCATATTTTTCTACTACATAGCTAATTACTTTGTCGCGCCCTTTATCATCAAAGTCAATGTCTATATCGGGCATAGATATACGCTCAGGATTAAGGAAACGCTCAAAGAGTAGGTTATATCCTATAGGGTCAATATTGGTAATGCCAGTGCAATATGCAATAATAGAACTGGCTGCAGAGCCACGCCCCGGGCCAACCCACACACCTAATTTGCGGGCAGCGGCAATAAAATCCTGTACAATAAGGAAGTAACCTGCAAAGCCCATTTTTTTAATTACACCCAATTCAAATTCAATACGGGTTTGTACTTCCTCAGTAAACTCTTTATACAAACGCTTTGCGCCATTAACTGTAAGATACCTCAGGTATTCATCGGCATCGGTAAAGCCATCGGGCAATGTATAAATAGGGAGTAACACATCACGCTTTAACTTAATAGGTTCTATCTTCGATACAATTTCGGCAGTGTTATCAAGCGCTTCGGGCATATCGGCAAATATCTTGCCCATTTCGTCATTGGTCTTTAAAAAGAACTGATCGTTGTCGAAACGCATACGACGCGGGTCATCAAAATCCTTACCGGTTTGTATGCAAAGCAAAATATCCTGTGCTTCAGCATCCTGCACATCTACATAGTGTACATCGTTAGTGGCAATTATTTTTACATTGTATTTTTTGCTCCACTTAACTAAAACCTCGTTGCAAATGTTTTGTTCTTTTATGCCATGGCGCTGCAACTCTATATAGTAGTCTTCCCCAAATATATCCAGGTATTCTTTAAATACCTTTTCGGCTTCATCTTCGCCTCTGCTGATAATGGTGCGGCTAATTTCGCTGGCAAGGCACGATGTGGTTGCAATCAGACCTTCCTTATATTGTTTTAATAATTCCTTATCAATACGGGGTTTGTAGTAATAACCTTCTATAAAGCCTAATGAACAAAGCTTCGACAGGTTTTTGTAACCTGTTGGGCTTTTAGCAAGCAGCAACTGGTGGTAATAGTTCTTCTCATCATCACTGTCGCTTTTGCTTTTATCGAAACGGCTGCGTGGCGCCATGTAAAACTCGCAACCCACAATAGGTATAATGCCCATTTTATCGGCCTCTGCAACAAATTCAGGTACGCCAAGCATATTGCCATGGTCGGTAATAGCAACCGATTTCATGCCATTCTCCTTCACCTTCTTCATAAGGTTTGAAACCTGCGAGGCCCCGTCGAGAAGAGAGTATTTGGTATGTACGTGTAAGTGACTGAATTCCGGCATAATGTTGCTTTACTGAGCTTTTTTCTCCTCTTTTTTGTAAAAAGGAATGCGAAGTTATACCAACGGAATTACAATAAGAAGATGTACAAGAAGAAATTATGAAGGGATATTAACAACTGAATGTTGGTAGGGTATTTATCGTTAAAATTGTGTTATGGATATTGAACCTTTTGAAAAATTAAGAACATTTATCATTAAAACACTTAACTTAAACGATAGTGATGAAACTACTTACCTGTTAAAAAAAGATGAGGATTTTGGTATTATTGTTAGTGATACCATAAAGTTTATTAAAGCATATAGTAAGGAGTTTAATGTTGATGTATCTGCATTTGTTGAAGCTTATCCTAAAACCCCAGTATTGTTCATTAGGTTTTTGGAAAAGGGGATTATAGATGGAAAGCTTGATGATGAGATAATAAAAAAAAGCGCCAACCCTTTTACAGAAGATAATTATACTAGAAAAATAAGAAGGCTTCCAGAATCGATTAGGGAAAAAGCTATAAGAAGTGGTAATGAGTTTGGTTGGAAGCAGGAAGATTTTATTGAAGTTATAAAAGAAGCGAAGAGGGTTCCAATGGCCATACTTGGTGGTCAAATCAGATATGCACTTCCTGACGGAACTTGTGAGCATTACTGGTTATCATACGACCCTGAAGGGAGAAAGCGAGGTGAATTATGGATAACTTATTGCAGTCGATCAGCCAATGAATGTATAGTGAAGTTTGAAAAACTGATAGCTAATACGACTATAGAAAAAGAGGCTGAGGAATTCCCTTTTTTGAAAGAAAAACTTGAACAAGAGGTTAATATAGGTCAGTATAGATTATTTATGCTGGTATTTAGCGATGATGAAAGCGATGAACATCAATACAAGCAATAAAACTTTGCCTCTTACTCAATTAGCCCTCTGCCGACCTTAACTACTTTGTTTTGGCTGCGTAAATCCTTTACTATGGCATCGAGTATGCCGTTTATAAATGTATTGCTCTTAGGTGAGCTAAACAGTTTCGATATTTCTATGTATTCGTTAAGGGTAACCTTTACCGGTATGCCCGAAAAGTTCATTACTTCGGTAATGGCCATTTTCATAAGCAACAGGTCCATTGATGCAATACGTTCCGGTTCCCAGTTGGCAATTTTATCGCCAATAAGGGCAAGGTTAGTAGTATCATCCAATATTGTCTTTCTGAAAAGCTCCAGCATAAAGTCCTCGTCTTCTTCTGCTTTATATAAGGGCATAAGTTCAAGTTCGGCTCCCTCAGTAAGGCTTTCAAGGGTCTTAACAAGGCAAATGTTAGCAAGCATATAATCACTAGCCCAATGTATGTTCTTTTCAACCAGGTGTTGCTTCAACTCCTCGTTTTCAGATAAGTACTTTTTGTAAAGTGTAATGATAAGGTTCTTATCACCTTCGAACGTGCTTTCTTCTGTGGCCATGTATGCCACGTATTCGGGCGATGCAACTATGATTTGGTAAAATTTCTTTATGGTGCTGTCTTCATCGGCTACCCAGCCAATTTTGCGGGCATTCTTTTCTTTGGCTAATGCCGTAGAATATTCAATAGCCTTTAAAACCTTGTTGTTTAAAAACCTTAGGTTAGGGTTAATGTCTTCCGAGGTTGGGAGCATTTTCTTTCTGCGGTCTTCCGTAAGGCGGTCACCGCTATTGCGGATTTCTTTAAGTAGCAGGAAAAGATAAATATACAATTCATATATCTTATCGATACTGGTAAGTAGTTCCCTTTCACGGGCATTCATATTCTTCTCATCATCCTGAAAGAATGAATAGAGAGTTTGCAGTACCTTGATGCGCAAGTAGCGTCTGTTAAGCATAAATAAAGAACGTTTTAAAACTATGCCTGTTTGTCAATTGTGTATTTATCAGTGATTCAGTTTTACCCTGCCAATAGCCTCAATGCGCTTTTCAGCAACTTTGTTAGCGGCAAGATAGGTGGGGATGTTCTCTGCTTTTGCTAATGCAAATATCGATTTGGTTATGTCGTAAATTTTATCGGCATGCTGCATAGCGCGGGTTTTGTTGTAAGCGCCACCCAATTCAGCATACACGTTAATAAGCCCGCCTGAGTTAATTACAAAATCAGGAGCGTATATAATTCCACGTTTTACTAATTCTTCGCCTTGTACTTTTTCATCGGCCAACTGGTTGTTGGCAGAACCTGCAATAATAGAGCATTTAAGCTTGTTAAGGGTATCGTTATTTACGGTTGCACCTAAAGCGCAGGGTGCGTAAATATCTACGTCAATATCATATATAGCATCCAATGCAACTACCTCGGCTTTGTACTTGGAAGCTACTTCTTTCAGTTTCTCCTGGTTAATATCGGTAATATAAATCTTTGCGCCTTCGTCGGCTAAGTGCTTAACTAAATGCTCACCAACATTACCAATACCCTGTACTGATACTTTTTTGCCCTTCAGGCTATCGCTGCCCCAACGTTCGTTTGCTGCGGCTTTCATACCAAGCAATACGCCATAAGCAGTAACAGGCGACGGATCGCCACTGCCACCCATTGATTCCGGAATTCCGGTAACATGGTTGGTTTCCATTTTAATATATTCCATGTCGCGGCTGGTCGAACCAACATCTTCCGCAGTAATGTACTTGCCACCCAAATCATCTACAAAACGGCCAAAGCGCCTCATAAAGGCTTCTGACTTAATTGATTTGGCATCGCCCATAATAACCGATTTCCCACCACCCAGGTTTAAGCCTGCAACCGAAGCCTTATAAGTCATACCACGCGAAAGGCGTAATACGTCGTTCAGGGCTTCCTGTTCGTTATTGTATTTCCAAATACGGCAACCGCCAAGGCTAGGGCCAAGGACAGTATTGTGTATAGCTATTATAGCTTTTAAGCCGGTGGCATTATCATTACAAAAGAGTACTTCTTCATGATCGTAAGTAAACATTTGTGTTGTAATTCCGCCGTCGTTCATTGGAGCCGATTTCTTTATCTCTTTAGTTTCTATCATAGCAATTAATTTTATTCTGTGGAATATAGTTAATTTTGCATTCTATATTGAATAACAGGGTATCAAGAGCGGGACAAAGTTATACTAATTTTTATACCCGCCCAAAAAAACAGGAAAGCAGGGTTTGAAGCTATATTAAGGTAGATTAATTATGATAAATAACAGACAAAAACTAAGGTGAAATCTCTTTTATATTTAAATAAATACCTTTTTAAATACCGTGTAAGGCTGGTAGGTGGCTTATTATTTGTGATACTATATGCTTGGTTTAGTGTTTATTCTATTCCATACGCTGGTGAAGGTGTTGATTCAGCAAACACTATAATAAAAAATTTGGGCAATCATAATGAACCAATTGATGTTGGATTGAGGAACCTTAGAAATAATGTACTGATATTCCTTGGGATGAACTTAATTGCTGGTATATTCCTTTTTCTGACTCGCCAAACCATTATTGTAACATCGCGTCTTATTGAGTTCGATTTAAAGAACGAAGTGTTTGAACACTACCAAAAGCTTGATACTGCTTTTTACAGGCGTAATAATACAGGCGACCTGATGAATCGCATAAGCGAGGATGTGAGTAGGGTACGTATGTACTTAGGCCCAGCCATTATGTACACAACGAATACATTGTCTCTTGTTACTTTTACGTTAATAGTTATGTTCCAAACCAACATAAAACTTACCTTATGGGTCCTTTCTCCCATGCCTTTGCTTTACATATCTATATATTATATAAGCAGCATGATAAATAAAAAGAGCACCAATGTACAAAAGCAGCTTTCTATTTTATTCAGCAAGGCACAGGAAACATTTTCGGGTATAAGAGTTATAAAATCATATAGCCTCGAAAAAAATCTTGTCGAAGATTACGACAAAGAGTGTGAAGTATATAAAGAACGTAATATGAACCTGGCTATTGTTGATTCTTTGTTTCAGCCTGCTATGATGGTGTTGGTAGGAATAAGCACTGTATTGGTATTACTTGTTGGCGGACGTGATATTATTTTAAATGGGTCATCATCTGTTGGCGAGATAACGAAGTATATGTTGTATGTGGCAAAATTGACCATGCCTATTGCCAGTTTGGGCTGGATAACATCACTCACACAACGTGCAGCTGCTTCGCAAACACGTATCAACGAATTTTTAAATACCAAGCCAAGCATTTCTAGTCCCACTAATGAAGATGTTGTAATACATGGCGATATTCAGTTTGACCATGTATCATTTGTTTATCCCGATTCAGGCATCAGGGCAATAGATGATGTGTCGTTTACTATTAAGCAAGCTCAGTCGTTGGGTATCGTAGGCAAAACAGGCAGCGGAAAATCTACCGTTACGCAACTTATTTGCAGGATGTATGATGTTACCAATGGTGCCATTAAAATAGATAATAAAGACATCAGAGAACTTCCATTATCATCGTTACGCAGGCAGATAGGTTATGTACCACAAGAGGTGTTTTTGTTTTCAGATACCATTGCAAATAATGTTTCATTCTCAGTAACCGAAAAGGGTGTTGATAAGGATAAGCTAAAAGAACGGGTAGAAAAAGCTTCGAAAGATGCTGCTATATATGATAATATAATTGAGTTTAAAGAGGCATTTGAAACCATGGTGGGAGAGAGGGGTATTACCCTTTCGGGTGGACAAAAACAGCGTATCTCTATTGCCCGTGCCATGCTTAAAGCCCCCAATATTATAATGTTCGATGAGTGTCTTTCGGCAGTTGATACCAATACGGAGCAGGAAATATTATTGAACATACACAAGCTAATGCTGGGCAGGACAACTATTATAGTCAGCCATCGTATTTCATCGGTAAAAATGTGCGACAATATTTTGGTACTTGAAAAAGGCCGTTTTATTGAATATGGCAGCCATGCACAGCTTATCTCTCAAAAAGGCCATTATTACGAAATGCACGAAATGCAATTAACGGAAGAAATCGTTAACTAATTACGAATTAAAAATTACGAATTACGAATTGAAAACGGGTAATGTAGTTCAACAGAAAAGTTTTGCATTTGCTATTCGTATAGTAAAGGCTTATAAATACCTCACATTAAAGAAGAAAGAGTTTGTGCTGTCTAAACAATTATTGCGCTCCGGTACTTCAATTGGTGCAAATATTGAAGAATCACTTGGCGGACAGTCAGGTAAAGATTTTTTATCTAAAATCAGTATTTCATATAAAGAAGCCGGAGAAACAATATATTGGCTAAAGCTATTAGAAGCGACAGATTTCTTAAGTAAAGAAGAGTCGCAAAGCTTATTAGGAGATGCAGAGGAGCTTTGTAGGATATTAGGTAAAATACAGGTCACATTAAAGGCCAATAAATCGTAATTCGTAATTTTTAATTCGTAATTGAAAAGTATTCTTCTTTTATCAGATACTCACGGCTACATTGATGATGCCATTTGCAAGCATGCTGAAAAGGCTGATGAAATATGGCATGCGGGTGATATTGGTACAATAGATGTTTATGACCGCCTTGCCAAAATAAAGCCTATAAGGGCTGTTTATGGAAATATTGATGGTGAAAAGATAAGGACTGTTTGCCCCAAGAACCAGCGCTTTTTATGCGAACGGAAAGATGTTTGGATAACACATATAGGTGGTTACCCGCCAAATTATACTGCATCATTAAAAATTGCATTGTTGCAAAAGCCGCCGCATATTTTTATTTGTGGCCATTCGCACATACTCAAAGTTATTTACGATAAAAAGCTGAACATTTTGCACCTCAACCCTGGCGCAGCGGGTAGGGAGGGTTTTCATAAAGTGCGCACTATGTTACGCTTCGTTATTGATGGCGATAATATAAAAGACATGGATATTATTGAGCTTGGCCCAAGGGGTACGATTCAATAGCCTATTTTATATGGCTGAATAACACATAGTTGGAAATCAAATAAATTATTTGTATGTTTGTTGTAAATACTTTATCAATGAAAAAACTATACATTATTGTTGCCCTTGTAACGGCATCTTTTTTTAGTGCAAACGCACAAAGCACATATAAAGATGTTGCGCCTATATTTTATGGCAATTGTACAAAATGCCATAACCCTATTGGTGTTGGCCCTATGTCATTATTGGGTTATTCTCAAACTTACGCCTATAAAAATCTTATAAAGACTTATGTGAATGCTGACCTTATGCCACCATGGCCACCTGATACAGCTTACCATCATTTTTTTGGCGAGCGTGTATTAACAGCTTACCAAAAGAATGAAATTATAAATTGGATAGATTCTGGAGCTACCGCGGGTGATACTACACTTGCTCCAATGGCTCCTACATATACCAATGACTACCAGTTAAAAGGCAAGCCTGATCTTATTGTGAAGATACCTAAGTTTACTAGTAATGCTACCACAACTGATGCTTACAATTGCTTTGTAGTGCCTACAGGTCTTACCCAAGACCGTATTATACGTGCTTATGAAATTGTTCCCGGCGACCCTTCCATTGTACACCATGCTCTTATAAGTATGGATACGAGTGGTACTGCTGCCAGTGATCTTTCAGGCGGATGTTATACCATGCCCGGTACTGATATGGGTATTGGTGGTTATGCACCTGGTGCAGGACCGATTGTATTTCCGGGTAAAGCTCCTTTAAAAGTTGGCTTTAGGTTGAAAGCTGGATGTAACATAGTATTTCAGATACATTACCCTGCCGGAACAGGAGGAAAAGTAGACAGCACCCAGGTTCGTATTTATTTCTACCCAATTGGTACAACCGGAATAAGAGAAATATATGACAAAACAATTCTTCAGAACTGGAAACTTGTTATTCCTGCAAATACAGTTGATCCGTTTACCGCTACTTATTCAGTACCTGTAGCAGTTTCGTTATACGCTACGTTCCCGCATAATCATAAAGTAGGTGTTAAAATGGTAAACTATGCATACAAAGGCATTGATACTATTCCGCTTGTACGTGTTAATAACTGGAATTTTAGCTGGCAGGGTTATTATACTTATCCAATGTTGGTTAAGGTGCCTGCAGGTTATACCATATTCTCATCGCATACATATGATAATACAACCAATAACCCGAACAACCCCAATAACCCTCCGCAACTTGTAGTTGCAGGTACGTCCACATCTAATGAGATGTTGTTCGATTCATACCAATACCTGCTTTACCAACCGGGTGATGATACAATAAATATTACTAACTTGTTGTCGGGTGATACACTACTTGCTGTGAAAACGGTAACAGCACCTACTATTTCTACCAAGGCTTATCCTAATCCGTTCAATAAGCAAGTTCAAATAGGTTATACTTTAAGTGCCCCTGCAAACAATATATCTATTGTTATATATAATATGTATGGCGCTAAAGTAAAAACACTTACCACACATCAAAGAACCAGTGCTGCCGGTTATTATGAAACCACATGGGATGGTAAAAATGATGGCGGAAGTCCACTACCTACCGGTGTTTATATTTATACTATTACTGCAAACAAGCTAAGCTGTAGTGGCAGATTGGTAATAGCAAGGTAAATAATTCTGGTTTATGTTACATAAGTCCCGCTTCGTTATATTGCGAAGCGGGACTTTTTTATTTGTCGGATAATGAATTATTTGAATAGTTTTATTTGTGTTTTGAATTCATTGTGTTTTTATTTTTAACATGACCATTACTCCAACTAGAAATAAATTTTTACTTGCTTTGGTTTTCGCAATGTTTCTGCTTTGCAGTAACGTAAATGCGCAGGTATGGCAGTGGGGTGAAAATACTAACGGGATTGGTTACAATGAAGGTTATGCAGTAAGTTCTGACAATGCTGGGAATGGATATATAACGGGGGCCTTTAATAGCCCATCGGTAAGTTTTGGTTCAACTACTCTTACTACGTTATCGGGTAATGTAAGTATGTTTCTGGTAAAGTATAACACAAAAGGAAATGTAGTTTGGGCGAAAAACCCAGGTGGAACAGGCTCTCCCGTTGGCCAGGCGGTGACGACAGATGATAAGGCCAACGTATATGTAACAGGCTCTTTTGGTAGCCCTTCAGTTGTTTTTGGCACTACTACGCTTACCACTGCATCTTCAGGAGCTAATGTTTTTCTTGTTAAATATGATTCTTCGGGAAATGTATTGTGGGCAAAGAGTGCTGGCGGTTCAGGTACCGATGTTGGCAACTCGGTAAGTGTTGATACAAAAGGCAATGTATACTTAACAGGCCTTTATTCAAGCCTTGCATGCTCATTTGGTTCTGTAGTGCTTCATAATAAAGGCAGTGATAATATATTTCTGGCAAAATACGATTCCACAGGTAAGCTTATGTGGGTTAAAAGCCTTGGCGGATCAGGTGCCGATGTTGGTAAATCGGTTAGTGTAGATACTTCTGGTAATGTTTATTTGTCAGGCACATTTAATAGCCCAAGCATTACTGTTGGCACTACAAAATTAACTAATACTGGCAGTGTAAATATGTTCCTGGCCAGGTATGATGGCGCAGGTAACGTTAAATGGGTCACCAGTGCCGGCGGAACTGCAGACGACGTTGCTTTTTCAAATAGTGCAGATATAAAAGGCAATATTTATGTAGGCGGGTATATGACAAGCCCAGTGGTAACTTTTGGTTCAACTGTGTTTAATGCAAGTTCGAATGGCAGCTCATTTTTAGTTAAATATGATTCAACCGGTAAAGTAGCATGGGCAAAAAGCACCGGTGGCGCCGGAGGCGATATTGTATATTCCTTAAGTACAAATTTAAACGACGAAGTATATATAGCTGGTGGTTATACTCCAAGCGATACAATGGTTATTGGGTCTTTTTCACTCATCCCTCCACTTTTTTCATCAGATCCTTTATTTGTGGCAAAATTTGATGCAGGTGGTACATGCTTGTGGGCGAAAGCCCTTAGCAGTGGTGGTGACGATCAGAATGGCATAAGTGTTGCTCCTTGCGGGGTTATTTATATTGGTGGCGATTTTGAAACAAACCCTTTTATTGTTGGAAATGATTCGTTGATACTAACAGGTAATGAGGCAATTTTTATGGCTCAGATTGTTGATTCAACTGCTCAGCCGGGAGTTCTTGCTATTACGAGTTCGGCTATTCCGGGTAGCATTTGTGAAGGGGATTCTACTAGTCTTTTAGTTTCCGGTGCTGCAAGTTTTGTTTGGAACCCGTCTACTAGCCTTGGCTGTGCTACATGTTCTAATACAATTGCTACACCATCTACTACAACTACATATACGATTACAGGTAAAACAGGTGTCTGTATGGGAACTCAAGCAGTAATAGTTACTGTAGACTCTACAGTTATACCTGCGGTAAGCCACTCTCAGTATATGTGTTCAGGTAATTCTGTTGTACTTAATGCTTCCGGAGGCAGTTCGTATAGCTGGAGTAATGGTGCTACTACAAGTAGTATTACTGTTTCACCAGGTACTCAAACTCAATATTCGGTTACAGTATTGAATGGATTATGTAAAGCGAAAGATAGCACAACGGTATTTGTTAACCCATTGCCAAATGTCATTGCCTGTTGTGATACGGTGATTTTTAGCGGAGATAATGTGCAGCTAACAGCTACAGGAGGAATAACATATCTATGGGTTCCGTCTTCAGGCTTAAGCTGTGTTAATTGCCCAAACCCTTTAGCTTCACCTTTGCAAAATACTACCTATACTGTAACAATAACAAGCGATAGTGGTTGCAATGCTGAAAAGACAATTACAGTAGATGTAGATTGCAGAAGTATATTTGTTCCTAATGCTTTTTCTCCCAATGGAGATAATGAGAATGATTTTGAATGTGTATATGGCGGATGTATACAATCTATGGACTTTTCAATATTCGACAGATGGGGAAATAGGGTTTTCTGGACCAATGACCAAGGTCATTGTTGGGATGGCAGATATAATGGAGAGTTAATGAATAGTGGGGTATATGTATATGAATTAGAAGTTGTATTAGTTGGTGGTACTGAGGTTTCTAAAAAAGGAAACATAACCTTAATGCGATAATTGTTTTTAGTTTACTTTGCTATATGAAAAATAGAGAAATAAATAGGTGTGGAGTAGTATTAGTACTGGCATTATGTATACTATTTCTAACACAGTGTAAAAGAAAAGAATCCCGCTATTTGCCTATAATGGGCATAAGCAGAGTTGATTCAATTACAAAAGATACTATTTACCATACTATAGCAGGTTTTAAACTTACCGACCAATTCGGGCAAGTGGTAACTGCCGATACATTCCGTAATAAGGTATATGTGGCCAATTTCTTTTTTGTTACATGCCCCGGTATTTGCAGGCAAATGAATAATGAACTAGAGAGAGTGCAAAAAGCATTTATCGGGAACAGTAAAGTAAAGTTTGTATCGCATACGGTAACACCCGAACAGGATTCGGTACCTGCATTATTGCAATATGCTAAGCTACATAATGCAGTTCCTTACCAGTGGTATTTTTTAACAGGCGATAAAAAACAAATACTTGATCTGGCAATACATTCATACCTCGCAGAGACAGATGGGTATTTAGTGCACTCGCAAAATCTTACCTTAATTGATATGGAGGGGCGTATACGTGGTGTATATAGCGGCACAGTTACCAGTGATGTAGATAGGTTGATTACTGATATTAACTTGTTATTGAAAGAAGAGAATGAAAACGCGAAATGAAATTCGTGGCAGTTAAAAAATAAAAACACAAGATGAATTTCCTTTCCATAGCCGTTCTTATAGCTGGAGCATGGGCTATTATTAATGGCATTTTGCACGACATATTTGTATTACGTTCAGAGCATGGTAAAGTATATGACCGTAACCTATTGCGATTGCTTATGGATGGCCATATACTTATTACTTGCGGAGCAATTCAAATGCTTACTTATACCGGAATAGAACAACACGCGCACTGGGCCTATTATATGGCAGGTGTTGCAGGTTTAAGTCTGCTTGTTTATTGTGCCATGATATGGTCATTTTTAAAATCAATTGCTACAATAGGTATAAATGCAACTTTGCTTGTGTTGCTTATAGTGAGTTATCTTAATTAAGGCACAAAGCTCCTAGCAATTTTCATATGGTATTATTAACATTTGCCCTGTTAATTACTTATGGCTAATAATATATTTGGCGCAATGTCATAAATTACCTTTGTATGAAAAGGTAAAAACGGTGCAAAACCATATAAAAGAACCATTCTGGATTGTATTGTTGGTGGCGTTAATGCTCACTGTTTTATCGTTTGTACCAACTTCATTCACCGTATTCGGAATTACTACAAAACCTGTTACCATGTTCTCTGATGTGACGTATAAAGAGGAAGTAAAGATTGTTAAGGTTGAAGCACCTAAGCCTGTTGTAAAGCCTGCACCGGTTGGATTTAAAGATAAGGATTCATTGAGTTTTAAAAAGGGTTACTGGCCGATTGAAGAGTATGCCGCATCGAAACAAGATAACCTTGCTGTGTTTTATAATGCCCTAATGAATGCCAAAAAGAAAAAGGTACATCTTGCTTTTTTTGGTGACTCAATGATTGAAGGTGATATAGTAACACAGGACTTGCGCGCCATGCTGCAAAAACGATTTGGTGGCAGGGGCGTAGGTTTTGTTCCCATTATAAATTTTATTCCCGGCTTCAGGCAGTCGATTCATCAAAGCTTTGCCGATAACTGGACTGCCTATACAGTCATAGAAGACAGGCAGCCTGCTATACCTTATGGCCTGGGTGGAGAGGCCTTTGTGCCAAGCATTACGAATGATGGTAAAGCTGCCAGTTGGGCATCATTTCAAGGTGTAAAACAATCTGAAGGATTGGACAGTTTTCACGTGGTGAAGCTGTATTACAGCAATCCTAACAATGCAGATGCAAAAGTGTTTGTAAAGAAAGATGGAGTTAGTACAACTTTACCGCTTGCTAATGGTGGTGGCTTAAAGGTGCTAACACTTAACAGCGGAAAGGCTCTGTATTCGTTGCAAATGTCGTTCATGGCATCTGATAAAGTATATGTATATGGCGCCAGTTTTGAAGATACTACAGGTGTGTATATAGATGATTTGGATATGCGTGGTTCATCTGGCCAACAATTATCTGTAATTGATGATGGTATTATGCATCAGTTTCAGAATGAGCTGAACATTAAATGTGCTGTATTGCAATATGGCCTTAATGTGGTGCATACCAATACTACTGATTATAGCTATTATGTAAAAGGATTTGCGAATACCATAAATGCTTTAAAGAATAAGCTTCCGCAATGTGGCATACTGGTAAATTCTGTAAGTGATAGGGCTGTAAAAAAACATGGAGGTTACGAAACCATGCCCGAAATACATGACTTTGCTGCTGCCCAACAAGGTATAGCCAAGCAAACTAATACTGCATTCTGGAATTTGTTTCAGGCAATGGGTGCTGATAGTAGTATGATAAATATGGTAAACTCCGACCAGCCGCTCGCTAATAAAGATTACACGCACTTTAAGCCTATGGGGGGTAGCTGCATAGCAAGCTACTTCTACTATTCGATGCTATACGATTATGAAAGATATGAATGGGATTATATACAAAAGAAGAATGGGCACTCGTAGATTTTCTTTAGTGATAATGTTTGCTATTTTAATATCAGTGGCTAATGCCCAAAGTGGCAATTATGATAAATACCCATTTATTAATGCCGATATAGATTCTATTAGCTATGACTCACTGGCCATGAAATCATTCTTTACGAAAATGAAAGAAATGAAGGAAGGGAAGCGAAAGAATTTGGTAATTGTTCACATTGGTGATTCGCATTTACAGGCAGACTTTTTTACCAGCTATGTGCGTCAGCACCTGCAGCAAGACTATGGCAATGGGGGTAGGGGGCTTGTGTTTCCTTATAGGGTTGCAAAATCGAATGAACCGAATAACTATCAATCATCAGGTACCGGAAATTGGAAAGGTAGAAGGTGTGTTATGGTTAGCCCCTCATCTATACCTACCGGCATTGCAGGTTTCGGTCTCCGCACTGATGATTCAGCTTCTAGCCTGAAAATGAATATAAAAAATGGTGATAACCTGAATTATTCATTTACTAAAATGACATTGCTGCATGATAAAGGCCCAACCTGTTTCGATTGGGTTGTTTATACTTCAACTGATTTTAAAGACTCTGCTGTAATAAAGGATACCGGTAAGCAATATGGTGTATCTGCTGATACAATAGTATTTAAAGACACAATGAGTTCATTTACAATGTGTACCCTACAAAGTGATACAGGACAGAATGAAGCTATGATTTTTGGCGTGGTACTCAGTAATAATAGACCGGGCATTATATATCATACTATTGGGTCTAACGGTGCCAGATACAGTGATTATACACGTTCGCAGTATTTTATTGAACAATTAGCCGGCTTAAAACCCGACCTGGTTATTATTTCATTAGGGACCAATGAGGCTTATGCAAAACGCTTCAATTCGGATTATTTTGAAAGTGATATAGATACCATGCTTACCAATATTAAGCATGTAGCACCCGATGCCGATATAATGCTCACATCCCCTAATGATGCATTCAGGGGTCACAGGTATAAGAACTCGGATATTATTGAGGCAGTGGCAACTATAAAGAGGGAATCAAAAAAATACCATGCTGCATTTTGGGACTTCTACCATATTATGGGTGGCTTTGGTTCCATGCAAAAATGGTACATGAAACATCTTTGTCAAAAGGATCACGTACATTTTACAGGAGGTGGTTATACCTTACAAGCCGAATTGTTCTACGATGCACTTCAAAAAGTCATAAAAGATGGATTGGAAAAGCTTGCTCCATAGCCTGCTGCATTTGCTTGAATACAACCCTAAAGAGCCAATGCTCTTTAATACGGCTTTGTTCATCTATTTATTCCTGGTATTGCTTTTCTTTTACCAGTTTGTTTACCATCGTCAACATCCTCGTATACTGTATCTTACCTTATTCTCGTTATTCTTTTACTATAAGTCAGGTGGTATGTTCTTTTTGCTGCTTATAAGTTCGACTATTATTGACTTTAACCTTGCCAAATGGATATATGATGCGAAGAGTAAAAGGAAGAAGAGATTCCTCCTTATTGTCAGCTTAGTGGTTAATCTTGGCCTGCTATTCTATTTTAAGTATACAAACTTCTTTATTCAAACGTTTAATGACCTGAATGTTGGCCATTTAAACCCGGTAAACATTATTCTGCCAGTCGGCATATCGTTTTATACCTTTCAGGTACTTAGCTACACAATCGATATATATAAGGGGCAATTAACTCCCTCAGATAATATCATTGACTTTGGTTTTTATGTCTGTTTCTTTCCTCATCTGGTAGCAGGGCCCATTGTAAGGGCGGCGAACTTCTTGCCACAAATACATAAAGATATTGTGCTTAGCAAGGAGGAAGTGGGTCAGGCTCTCTTTTTGATAATAACAGGGCTTATTAAAAAGGCAGTGATATCAGATTATATAAGCGTAAATTTTGTTGACCGTATATACGAAAACCCGATGCTGTATTCTGGCTTTGAAAACCTGATGGGGGTCTATGGTTATGCTATGCAGATATACTGCGATTTTTCAGGCTATTCAGATATGGCTATTGGTATTGCTTTGTTGCTGGGTTACCGATTGGGTATTAACTTCGATCTGCCATACCAGTCAGCCAGTATCACTGAGTTTTGGAGGCGCTGGCATATATCATTATCGAGCTGGTTAAGGGACTATCTCTATATTCCTTTAGGTGGTAACCGCAAAGGCAAATTAAGGCAGTACATAAACCTATTAATTACTATGCTATTGGGCGGCCTTTGGCATGGCGCTTCCTGGAACTTTATCTTCTGGGGCTTCTTGCATGGTATAGCCCTGGCATTTGAAAAACTACGGGACTCCATATTTAAGATACCCAAGAATATATTTACCCGCGCCATTGGTGTGTTATTTACCTTTCATTTTGTTTGTTTCTGCTGGATATACTTCCGTGCCAAAACCTTTACCATTGCCAATCAGGTGATATCGCAAATCTTTAATCAGTTCCGTGGTTCAATTGCTATGCAATGGATTGAAGGGTATAAGTATGTATTTGCATTAATGCTTATTGGATATTTAACACAGTTTGTTCCTAAAAGCGCACATACATTAACTGAAAAAGCATTAACCCATTCTCCTGTGGTAGTAAAGTCATTAATTATAGTGTTAGTTATATGGCTGGTAATACAAGTAAAGTCGTCAGATATACAGCCTTTTATTTACTTTCAGTTTTAACCTGCTTATTTCCCATAGCTTCATTATTTCTTCATTTTCAAGTAGTACGTTTGTATCATCAAATAACAATTAAAACAAACCTGTCATGAAACTCACAAATGTAATCGCAACCGGTGTTATCCTTGTAGCAATTGCTTTATCAACAACAGTAAATGCACAAGATGGTGTTAAGAAAGAAAAAGATAAAAAAGCTGCTGATATAGCAAAAAGAGACCGCGCTGAAAAGAACGGTCATCCTAAGAAAGCAGTAAAGGAAGAGAAGAAGGTACAACACGATAACAAGGAAATTAAGAAAGACGAAGCCAAGAAGTAATTTTCAGGCTCTTTCGCTGGAAAGCCCCGCATTAGTGCGGGGCTTTTTTTGTTAAATAACTTAACCGATTTAGATTGTTGATAAAAAGCAGGCTTTTGAATTTGGAAATAAGCATCAGAATTCATATGTTTGTGTTATAAATCTATCCCTGAATTATGAAAAAACTTACTTTGTTAGTTATTGCAGCAGTAGGAGTAAATACTCTAATTGGACAATCAACTATCCAAAAACAATCAAATTCCACTTTTATACCATGCTCGGGCTTTTATGAAACAATCCCATTAAGGGATATGCCTGCTCAAACAGATGAGCAACGCGCACAGGCAGCTTTGCATCACGATCAGTTAGAGGAAGCAAGAGAGGCAAGGAGGCCAAGTTTCCCGAATTTTAAGAAACAAGCCGAACAAGCCGACCCTGCCCTTCAATCTGCCGATGGCATTAAGGCTTTGGCAGCGCCTTTAGTGAATTTTGATGGTCAATTAACAAGTGGTTCTTGTCCACCTGACCCTTGTGGTGCAGTGGGGCTTACTCAATATGTACAAGCTGTCAATTCCTCCTATCAGGTATTTGATAAGACTGGTAAATCACTTACTGCGGTAATTGACCTTGCTTCAATCTTCCCTAATATACCCGGTGATGATGGTGACCCAATAGTATTGTATGATAAGTTTGCTAACAGGTGGTTTATACAAGAGTTTCAGGTTTCTAAAGCCCCATGCGGATTTTCGATAGCTATTTCAAAAACTGCTGATGCAACAGGGGCGTATTATGTATACAACTTCTCTAATTCATTATGGACAACCAATAACTATCCTGATTACACGAAGTTCTCTATCTGGAGTGATGGCTATTATATGACAGGTCAGTATTCTCCTGAAGGTGTTGTTGTTCTTGACAGAGCAAGGATGTTAGCAGGCAAATCGTCAGCTGGGCTTATATTAACAGCTACTCCATCATCTCCTTATTATTTTGGTGGTAACAACAGTCTGTACACTTCAGCTAAAACATTAGATTGCGATGCATCGGCACTTCCTCCTTACGGTACACCTAACTTCTTAGTGTTTTTCCAAAACACCAATTCAGGTGGAGCATCTAACATGATCAAGTTCTATAAGCTTGTTCACGATACTGCTGCGAAAACATTAACTGTTACCAAATGGGATTCATTGGCACCTACAACCTTTAATGCTTATTTTACCGGAGGTAGCGAAAAGGATATAACTCAACCTGGCGCTGCTAGCAGCCTTGATGCATTAGATGGTACCTTTAACTTCAGGGTTCCTTTTATGGCATTTACAGGCTATAACTCTGTTGTACTTTGTAACACGGTGAATATTGGTAGCACTGTTGCCGGTATCAGGTGGTATGAGGTTAGGCAAGACCCATCAACCCTTCACTTTTCAATATACCAGCAAGGTACCTATGGCCCGGCTGATGGAGCCAGCCGTTGGAATGGTAGTATTAGTATGGATCAGGATGGTAACATAGGCCTTTCCTATACAGTATCAAGCTCTTCTATTTACCCAAGTATTCGTTATACAGGCAGAATGTCAACAGATGCCCTTAATACTATGAGCGCTAGTGAACAAACTGCAGTTACAGGTACTAGTCCTGCTGTAAGTTGTGTTAATCGCTGGGGTGACTATTCTGAAATGACACTTGACCCTTCTGATAATGTTACATTCTGGGCTACTAATGAATATGATAAATCGAATAATGAAGCATCAAGAATATTCTCCTTTAAGCTTGCAACAACAACCGGTTTTACAAGCCCAATAGACCTTACCCAATTCAAGGTTTACCAAAGTGGCGATAACATTAATGTGATTGCAAACACACTTCCATCTAACGATGAAGTACAAGTTGACTTGTTTGACATTATTGGTAAGCAAATAAGCACATCTCAGGTAAAGCCTGCTGGTAATGCTATTCAAACTGAAATACCTGTAAGTGGACTTGCTAAAGGCGCTTATCTGGTTAGGATTGGCAACATCAACTACCAAAGGGTGTTTAAAGTAATTGTAAATTAAGTTAAAGAATACCTAATACTGATAACCCTTCTGTATATTTGCAGAAGGGTTATTTTATTTAATAAAGATGAGAACATTCGTAAGTATATTTTTGATGATGGCTGCCACAACCTGTTTTGCACAGGAGAATGCTGATACAGCCATTACCAAGTCAAATGAAAATAGGCCAGGGCCAACTGCCACAGGTACTGTTATACACCGCGATAATAAGAACTGCCCTGTTGTAATAAGGGTTGTAAGGACTCCGCAAAAGGATACCATGTACTACTTGCCCGTAAGTAGCGGTTTGGCAGGTTTCGATAAGGAAGGAATGAGAATTACATTCAAATACCGTAGGTCTATGATAAGGCAGCCTATGGGTTGCACAGGTATACCTGTTATGATATGGGATGTAAAAGCGGTGAGCAAAAAGCACCATTCAAAAGCACCGAAGGCTCAGTAATTATAGGGTCTTTAGCATGTCTGTCAAAATCTTCTTTTCATTTTCCCAACAGAGTATTTGATTTGCCTTTAGTGCATTTGCCTTGTATAGGGCAAGCTTAGGCTTATCTGCCAGCATGGCTTTGGCCTTAATGGCTATCTCCCGCGGGTCGTGGGAATCGATGCACTGGCCGACCTGATACTCATCTACAATCTTCTTGACTTCTATTAAAGGTGAGGCCAGCACCGGCAGACCGGCATGTATATAATCGAAGAGCTTGTTGGGGAGGCTATAGCGGTAGTTGATGTTCGTGTCTTTATCGAGGGTGAGGCCTATGTCGGCTAATACGGTGTATTGCATCAGTTCTTCGAAGGGGAGCTTAGGAATGAACCGAACCTTGTCGTTCAGGTTGAGGCTTGTAGCAAGGGCCTTTAGGCTGTTTATAGCATCGCCACCGCCAATGATGAGCAAAAGGGTGTTGTCGAGGAACTGCATAGCTTGTATGGCCTCCTCCGAGCCCCGTTCTATGTTTATGCCTGCACCTTGTAGTAGCAAGATGCTCTTGTCTTCGGGTAGGTTGAGGGCAATGCGAGATGCGTGTTTGGGCAGATCGCGTTTCATGGGCAGGTTGCGCATTACCTTAACATCAATACCGGACTCCTCGTGGTATAGCCCGGCAATAGAGGCATTGACGGTGAACATGTGTTTGAGTTTAGGTATGAACATCTTCTCAACCCGTTTCCAGGTGCGCTGCTTGGCAGGGTGGGCCTGCAGTTCGGGTACTCCGGTAAAGTACTCGTGGCTGTCGTATATAAGCGGAACACCTTTCAGTTTGCTGATAAAGTAGTTAGGCATGAGGGTATCGAGGTCGTTGGAGAAGAGCAGGGAAGCCCTGTTGAAAAGCAGTACCCAAAACAATCGGAACTGATACTCGATGTAGAAAGGCACACCCGATTCAAAGAGCAGGTTCATGCGCTTAGTAGTGTATGGGCGTTGAGGCAGCGGCAGGCTCTTACGCATTTTACGGCCTACCAGCAGCACTTCGTAGCCGCTCTCTGCCAGCGTCAGGCAGGTGCGGTTTACTCGCTGGTCGGTCACCAGGTCGTTAATTACCGATATAATTACCTTCTTTTTCATTTTCCTTTGGGCGTTACCCTTCGGCTTATCCTAAAATGTTCGTTAGTCTGAGCCTGTCGAAGACCTTTTTAAGCGGAATATATTTCGACAAGCTCAACATGACTTTTTTATATTTTTTACCGCAGATCCCGATAGCTATCGGGACGCAAAGGAGTAACGCAGAGAATGTAGGTTTAGTATCGGCCAATGCACTGTGTTTGCGTTAGGGATAGTAGCGGAAAGCCCACAGCGTAGCGAGGACTTGCAGCGTATAGCCCGACCCCACGTGCATCGGGGGTAACGCCCAATGGAAAAGGAATAGATGCTTCGAGAGCCTCAGCATGACAAAAATGAAATTGCTTCGTACCTCGCAATGACAGGAAGCTAATTTTAAATAAATGTTTCAAGAAATTCACCATAACTTATCACTATTCACTTACCACTTATCACTTCAAAATTACCTGAGTAATTTTGATACAATATCATCAACAGTAATACCCTCGGCCTCGGCTTTGTAGTTGCGCACAATGCGGTGGCGCAAAATAGGCCCTGCAACGGCATTCACATCTTCAATATCGGGCGAATACTTGCCATGCAACACCGCGTGGCACTTGGCGCCAATTACCATAAACTGCGATGCACGCGGCCCTGCGCCCCATACTATATAATCTTTTACTATCTGCGGAGCATCGGTTGTTTGCGGACGGGTTTTCGAAGCCAGTTTTACGGCATATTCAAGCACGTTATCGGCAATAGGTATTTTGCGCACAATGTTCTGAAAGAATAATATCTCTTCGGCGGTAAGTATTTTGTTTAGCTGAACCTCCTTGTCGATGGTGGTGTTCTTAACCACTTCTACCTCGTCGTTGTAGGTAGGGTAGTCGAGCCAAATATTGAACATGAACCTGTCTAACTGAGCCTCGGGCAGGGGATAGGTACCCTCTTGCTCGATAGGGTTTTGGGTAGCCAGCACAAAAAACGGGCTCCCCAGTTCGTAGCGCTTGCCGCCAACGGTAGCAGCCCTTTCCTGCATGGCCTCGAGCAATGCCGATTGCGTTTTAGGGGGAGTACGGTTTATTTCGTCGGCCAGAATAATGTTGGCAAACAGAGGGCCTTTTATAAACTTAAAGTTGCGGTTCTCATCCAATATATCGGTACCAATAATGTCCGATGGCATAAGATCGGGCGTAAACTGTATGCGGTTATAGCTCAGGCCAAGGGTTTGTGCTATGGTGTTTACCAATAGGGTTTTGGCAAGGCCCGGTACGCCTATAAGCAGGCAGTGCCCACGGCTGAAGATAGAGTTTAGCACATCTTCTACTATGGCTTCCTGGCCTATAATTACTTTGCGTATTTCTTTGGTTAGCTCGCGGTACTTATGCCCCAGGGCATCTACTGCTTCTACATCCGTTTTATATGTCATATCAGGTTTAGGCTGAGATTAAGGTTTAGGTTAAGACGTATTGTGATATAGTACAATTTCTAAGCTTCAAAGTTAAAATTAAGAATGAGATATAGGCGGTTGAGGTTAAGATTAAGGTTGAGTTTGTTAGCATTTTTTAACTTTTAACTTTACACTTTTCGTTTTTAACTTATTTGGCACAATCCTTTGCATCTATGTGTCCATTCCTGTTATCTTCTCTTTTCACCTCACGTGCCTCTACTTTATACAGATCAAAATTCCCCTGTGTTAACCGACAGGCGGCAGCGCAGTAGTGTGCAGCAGGGCGGAACACTACGGTCATGCCCCTTCTGGCATGAGCGCCTTCGGCTGTCTTGACCTTTTGTTTCTTTTCTGTCAAGAGAAAAGATAAGGAAAGTATATTTCTGTTCATGATTTTATTGAATTATGAAACCTCTGAACACGGTTGACACTTTTGGCCAGTTGTCAACCATCAACCATTTGGTTTTCAGTAATATGAATTTGAAAAAAAATTGCATTTTGTCAACCGACTTTCGGGTTTTACCTATTGTCTTTTCTTGTTGCTTTTTGGGCCGGTGTTTGTTACTCAATCTGTATTGTTTTTAATTGTGTTCGTGAATATAAAACCATCATTTTTCATTTTTGAGGTTTTATATTTGGCGGAAAGTGGCGGTTTCTGGCGGTAAATACACTTTTATTTGTTTCCTTCTCCATTGAGTTTCAATTAGTTGAATATTTTTTTGCCTTTTTTGTTTATGGTTTTCGTGTCGCATGGTCATAAATAAATGGTTTTCAGTGGTTATTGTTGTGTGGCAGAGAGTATTCTGACCAAATTGACAAGCGCATAAAATATTGCCAGTTGAAATCAGGCCCGAATGCCATAAATAAAGATGATATAAAAACTATTATTGATCATTTTAAAGATTTGAGAAATCTTGCAAAAACTAATAATAAGAAAGTTAATTCAAATGATTTTGTTTTTTGCTTAACATATGGTGAGGATAGTGAAAAAAACTCATTTATTAAAAAACTGGAAGAAGATTATGAGGTTTATATCGGGAAAGAATTTTGGCTTAGGTATACTGGTGATAAGAATTTCTATAAGGATTTGATTATAGCTGCGAATGAAATAGCAAAAGAGGTCAATATGAAGCCAATTGTTGATGAAGTTATTACAGAGTTAAGTAAAAAAATAGAAAACAGGTTTAAGGATATTTCTTCATAAACCCAAAAGCGCTATATCCCAATCAACGTCCTTATAAACGAGTAATTGCTCGCCAAAAAGATAAGGAACAGCAGTAAAGGTGAGTGAAAAGCTAAAAGTTGAAAGTTATGTTTTAGCAGATAGTGCTTTCGGTAACATTAACAAAAAAGGCATAGCCTTGGTATAATCTAGTTTATCGTAAAACATGCCCAGGTTATTTATTGGCAGCTTCGCCTTTATCATCTTTTGCTTTGTAATTGGCCGGTGGTTCCTTAAGTATAGCATGCAGGCTACTGTAAAAAGGTTCGTAATGCTGCTCTATGTTTTTATGAAAACTTTCAGGCAGTATGGCCCAGTCTCTTAGTTCTACTAATATAGGAATATTGCTGTTTCTTATCTTTTCGCATAGTTCCGAATATTTATCAAAGGGTAGTGGTTTCAGGTTGTGGGTTCTAATAACCAAATCCAAGTCACTTCCTTCGTGGGCAGTACCATTTACCCTGCTGCCATAAGCCCATACTTCTACCTCTAAGTCAGCGGAAGAAAAAATCTGCAATAAAGCCTGTTTGTCTTTTTCGCGCAACAGCATATCAACTATTGTTTTGTTGTTTAATAGCCTCTGCTAAATAACAAATATACGCAAAAACTCTGTGAGGCTCTATGTTCTCCGTACCTCTGTGGTGAAGACCCGAATAGACCCCTGTTTGTCAAACAGACAAGCTTCGCCAACTCAGGGTGACAAGAATCATCCCCCGAATTGCACCCTCCCAGCGGGGGACAAAAACTGCGTCTTAGCGTCTTTGCGGTAAAAAACCTATATCCCAATCAACGTCCTTATAAACGAGTAATTACTCGCCAAAAAGATAAGGAACAGCAGTATAGCAGTTAAGCCAAAAAGCCATTCAATAAGCACCATGGCAAAAAAGCCCGAACGCAGGTTAAAAAAGCTAATAGGCAGTCGTGGGTCAACAAACACCATAGCGCTAAACCACAGGCAACGGAAGAAATCGCGCCATACATTGTGGCTGCCATAAATTTTAAGGGTGCTGTAGTTCTCAATCTTATCAAGCTCCTTGTTAAACTTCGAGTTAAGGTAGTCTATCACCGCTTCCTTATGCCTGAAGTAATAAAAGCAGGTAAAGGTTAAAATAATGGTAAGCACCCATATAGCAAACTTCCATTCGCCCTTATAGCCCGATGATACTGTAATTTCTAAAAATTCTCCACCCACCATCGGGAAGAAGTTGAGCCAGCGGTCGCTAAAGGTTTCGCCATGCTTAAAGTGTGCGCTGTGGTATTGCAGCAGCCACAGGCTTTTTTCGCGGTCGTAGCGGGCCTTAATGCCCGTAACCATATCGGCATTGGTAAAGTGCTTTACGCTGTAGTCTTTTATAAGGTTGTAAAAGTTTTCGTTCTCCTCTACAAAGTTGGCAGTGGTATCGAAAAAGTTGTGCACCAGCGGGTGTATCTGTATCTTTTCCAGGTAATTGCTCAGCTTAAAGGCATCCGGCGAAAATGATTTGTAGTTGGCATAAATAATACCGTTGTTGTTCGGGAAGTTAATATCCTCCAACCCTTGCTTGCCGGTATAGTCGGCAGTGTAAGCCAGGCTGCAACCGGTAATATCAATACATCCGCTAATCGATACATCTTCAAGCCATGCGTTCACCAAAGTAGAATTGGCAATATCAACATACTTGCATTGCAATTGCTTCAGGGTAAGGTTATACAACTTGCGGTCGTTGTGGGTAAATTGCTCTATTGTATCATCGGTGCCGTAATACTCGGTTTTGTATTTTTTGCTTAAAAAGCCTGCATAATAACTACTGTAGTTGTAAATGCGGTCAATGTAGTGCTTGCCTTTGCTTGCCTCGTGGAAGCGCTCAAATATATTGGGCGGTATGCTCTTACCCAGCGAAAACACATCGGTAAACTTGCAACGCTCCACAGCCACCTTCGACTTATCGTTATCTATTATCGACAATATAACAGGCGCATAAAACTTACACAGGTTAATGGTAAAGCTCGATACGCCCTTATAGCCATCGGGTGGGGCTGCAAAAAAATAGGTCTCCTCATGAAACTCGCTGCCCTCAATAATAGCAGGGTGAAAGCCCATTATTTGCCCTGTCATGAAAAACTTTTTATCGAATATGCAATTGCTTATTTCCAATCCTTTTAAAAAGTTGCAGTTAATAAACAGCACATCGTGTTTAAACTCTATTTTCTTCTTCTGCTTGGTATCTTCGGCATATTGGTCTTCGGTGGTATCGGCAGTTACATGGCCAAACACGCAATTGTAAAAAAGTATTTTATGGCTGAATATATTCGACTTGGCCTTTTTCTTTTGCACCGAGTCAGTAAAATCGGTAAACGATAATTTAATGTTCCCAAAAAAGAAATTCTGAATAGTATCGCCATCGCGCATCATCTTTATAAGCTGGCCCTTACTATCGAGGCACTTAAGCGAAATACTGCCCGTATCGGTAACATGTAATGGGTTAAAGGTTATTTGCCCGTTATATATAGGTGGTTGTCCGTTTACTTTAATAGCAAAGTAGGGCTTGCCATTCAGGCGTACCATAAGGGTATCTATAGCCGTGGCAGTAGGCTTGGAAGGGGTATTGCCTGCAATAGCTGCATTGGCAATAAACAGCGCTGCAATAAAAAAGTGTTTTACTAGTCTCATATTCAATGGAGTTGAAGCAATAAAAGTATTCAAATTTTGGTTCTCGCTTTGCACTTTTCGCTTTTAACTTTTAACTTCTTTGGGCGTTCCCCCGATGCACGTGGGGTCGGGCTATTCGCTTTTACTCCTCGCTCTGCTGCGGGGTAACCGCTACAACGGCGAAGCCCTCATGAGTTCCTTATTATATAAACGAGTTACGAATAATCCCTAACGCAAATACACTTTACGTGCCATTGCCTTTTTCGTTAATAACTTTTGAAAAACTACTTGCCGAAAGAAAAGGATAAAAGATGTAAATTTGCGAGCGATAAAATAAAAACCGATGTCAGATAGCCTATTTCCAGTTGCAGTATTGCTTTTAGAAGACGGAAGAGTTTTTACAGGCCGTGCTGCCGGAAAGATAGGTACTACCACTGGCGAAATTTGTTTTAACACCGGTATGACCGGCTACCAGGAAATTTTTACTGATCCATCTTACTTCGGACAAATATTGGTTGCTACCCACGTACACATTGGTAATTATGGGGTTGAGGAGCATGAAAGCGAATCGAAGGGCATTAAGATATCGGGTTTGGTTTGCCGTACATTCAATGAGTATCCTTCGCGAAAAAGGGCTCAAATGTCATTAAAGGAATACTTTATAAAGAATAACATAGTAGCTATATCAGATGTTGATACTCGTGCCCTGGTGCGCTACCTGCGCAATAAAGGTGCCATGAACGCTATCATCTCATCTGAGATTACAGATATAAAAGAATTAAAGAAATTGCTCGATAAAGTTCCTTCTATGCAAGGGCTCGAGTTGTCATCAAAGGTATCTACCAAAGTAGCTTACGAAGAAGGTAATCCTGATTCGAAGCAACGTGTGGCCCTTATGGATATGGGCGTAAAAGGAAACATTGTCCGCTGCCTTACCGACCGCGATTGCTATGTTAAGGTGTTCCCAATGACTACCTCGTTCGATGAAATGATGAAGTGGAAGCCATCGGGCTTTATGATATCTAACGGCCCCGGCGATCCTTCAGCCATGAAAGCTGAGGTTAAGGTAATTGAACAGGTTATAAAATCGGGCATACCGGTAATGGGCATTTGCCTTGGCCACCAATTAATAGCCTTGGCAAGTGGCATATCGACCTACAAAATGCATGCAGGCCACAGGGGTATTAACCATCCGGTTAAAAATCTTATAACAGGCCTTTGCGAAGTAACATCGCAAAACCATGGCTTTGCTGTTAGCGAAGATGAAATAAAGAAGAACCCCAATATTGAGGTTACTCACATAAACCTGAATGACGATACAATTGAGGGTATAAGGCGCACCGACTTGCCTGTATTTGCAGTACAGTACCATCCTGAAGCATCACCGGGCCCGCACGATTCGCGCTACCTGTTCGATGATTTCGTTACTATGATAAAAAAATCAAGGGTGGATGTAAGAGACTCTAAAATAAAAGAGTTACTCAAATAATTTGTTGTTGTTGGGCTAAAGCCTGAACTAGTCCGCATTATTAACTCCACGACTTAAAAGTCGTGGCAACTCTAATTGTTGATCTTAGTTATTCTTTATTTAATTGCCAAGACTTTTAGGTCGTGGTAGTAGAATAATGATTTGATGGCTTTAGCCTAAATCGGGTATGAATAA
>Ga0207054_1037_pt1 | contig 47040 bp, 45 predicted proteins | sample Alteio_BWMinCont_60_FD_153288 | JGI IMG/M metagenome (GOLD analysis project Ga0207054, IMG submission 153288) | Enriched cells from forest soil in Barre Woods Harvard Forest LTER site, Petersham, Massachusetts, United States -... | ecosystem: Environmental > Terrestrial > Soil > Temperate forest >... | reverse complement strand
GCCGGGAGTGCTTCCGTTGTTGTGGCGATATTTTCCTCTCCGTACTTCTACCAGTTTCTCTATCCCTCCATCGCGGTACAACTCATACCATTTGGTAATGCTGTTGTAGGCAACATTTAGCCTGCGCGATAACTGAGATTTAGTAATTACGGGTTCTTTTAAAAGTATAATGAACATTTGAATGCGCGGTTGCAGGAAAGAAGAACTGTTTTTATGGAGTGTCTCCAGTTCTGCCCGCGATTCCTTTATAGGTATCTGTATAATGGGTTTCATATTGTCGCTATTTTTTGAGCTTGCTAATTTTTAAGGAAATACATGATTTGAAGGCCAATGGCCATCAATGTGAGCAGCTATACCGAATAATGCAGGAGGCATTATTCATTAGTAAAGGTGCATTAAAATTTAGCAGTTAGCTGGTGGATGCCAGATATCGGCAATAAGCGAAGAAAAGGTAGGGATTTCTTCTGTAACAATAACAGGCGATGATTTTTCATACCTGGGCTGAAGAAAAATTAAACTCAGAGGTAAATATTCTTTGGTGATCTTATTTAATACATCAGTATTGTTGGTACTATTCGATTGCTCATTGTTAGAGTATAACTTGTTTGCAAATTGATGGAATGCATTTGCAATTTCAGTTTCTTCATTATCTGCATAGCATGAAATTGTTACACCATTTGAACTGTATTCAATAGTGGCTATATCGTAACGTTGTCCATCAAAAATGAACTCTTTATTCTTCTCTAACCAATTTAATGAATTGTATTGAGATGATGAAAATTCAAAATCTCTAGCATCGGCTGTTTTAGCGCTATGTCTTAGTAGTGTTGCGGTTGCATCACGTTTTGCATTGTCAATTTTTACCCAATACATTAGCTGCATACCGCCCAGGTAAAGCAAAAATGTAAGGGTTAAAAATAAAGCTGCAACTCTTTTCATATTATTACAAATATAGAAACTTCGAATACAAAATGCAATAGTTAAGTAAAAAATAGGGTGACTTTGCTTTTTAGCGGAAGGCTTTCGCTAAAAGCATTTAATGTTTTCTTGGAATTTGCATAATTGCCGGATTATACTTGCTATAGAAATAATTAATCCCCCATTGGTTATGACTAAAAAAGATAGTCCTATTACTAACAAAAATTCCTCCAACATGAAAAATCTTACAAATGTAATGATTGCGTTAGCGGCAAGTATTGGCGTGGCCAGTGCGAGCCCTGTTAAATTAAACGTAGCCCAAAATGCTGCGGTTAATTTCTATGCACAAACATCGGCAAAAGTTGTTTCAAACGCAACTTTAGCTTATTCCGAAGCTGATGCTTCAGGAGTTCCGTTGTATTATGTATTCAACATTAACAGCCAGGATGGCTTTGTTGTTATTACAGCAGAAGATGCTGCCAGGCCTATTTTGGGTTATTCAACCGAAGGCCAATGGGTTGTGCCCGCTAAAGGTACAAGCATTTATTTTTGGATGCAGAAACGTAAAAATGAACTTGCATATATAAGGACAAATAATTTTATCGCTACTGCAAGTGTAGCTGATGAATGGTCGGGTTATATTAATAGCACAGCCAGGAACAATAAAAAAGCTACTGTTGCTACAGTTGGCCCTCTTTGTCAGTCAACTTGGGATCAGCAATACCAACCATATCCTTATAATTATTTTATGCCTCCGGGCTTAAAAGGCTCAACAGCCAGTACCCAGTCGGTAACAGGTTGTGTAGCAACAACAATGGCCCAAATAATGAGGTATTGGTCATATCCTGCCAAAGGTACCGGTAGTCATTCATATTGCGATTGTTCAAGTAGCGGATATTCTGACAACTGGGGAACTTTAAGTGCGAATTATGCCCATACTTATAATTGGGCCGCTATGCCACTTACTCCTGCTTCAACTTCAAAAGTTTCGACAGCAGATACTGATATAGCCAGATTAATGTACGACTGTGGTGTAAGTGTAGAAATGGATTATGACCCTAATGGAAGTGGTGCCTTTGTTTTATCTTCTGAATCGGGTGGAGGCGCATGTGCACAAAACTCCTATGTAACTTACTTCGGTTACTATGCAAAATCAATACATGGTGTTACTTATCCAATGAAAACGGAACAAGCCTGGATTGATACTATGGAAAAGGAATTTAATGCCGGAAGAATTATTCAATATGAAGGACAAGCTTCGGATGGAGGACATACATGGGTGTGCGATGGTAATGATGCTACTACACCTTATAATAATGTACACATGAACTGGGGTTGGAGCGGATATGATGATGGATGGTTCCAGGTTACTAATCTTACGCCTGATTCTCAAACTCCTGCATTTACTACTAATCTTGCAGCACTTATTGGTATTCAACCTCCTCCGGGTAGCCTTACCTCAGTTCAGGATTTAGATGTAACTAATAACGTTACCGTATATCCTAACCCTAATAATGGTTCGTTTACAGTCGAACTAAACAATGTAAAGGATAAACAACAGTTTGTAGCTTACAATGTATTGGGCCAGAATGTATATACTACAACAGTTAGTGAAGGTAAGAACCAAATCAACCTTAGCCAGGCGGCAGGTATATATTTCTACCGTATACTTTCTGCAGAAGGCAAAGTAATTTCTGATGGTAAGTTGATTATTAAGTAACAGATTGATTTTTCATGAAAAAGGCGAAGAACATTGTTCTTCGCCTTTTTTTATTGAAATAAATAAATTGCCCCACCTAAATCCTCCCCTTGAGGGGAGGATTCATTGAATAAATCCACCTCTATTTTATTGTTGAAATAAGTTGACTAAGGACTAAAGGGTTTTATTAAGCAACCTGTCGGAGGCTAGCAATTTTTGAAAGTGCTTATCTTTCACAGCTGCCTTAATCAGTTCAATATGCCCTAAATGATGACAATCGGAACCTACAAAGCTTATCATGTTCTTTTCAATGAGCCATTGCGCAGCTTTCTTAGTAGGTATAGAATAATGCCCGGTAATAGAATTAATGTTCATTTGTAATAATACACCCCTGTCGGCGAGCTCCTCGTACTTTTCAAAATTACGTTGCCAGAACCCATAGCGTTCTACGTGTGCCAACACTGGCCTGTAGCCCCTTGTGGTCATTTCGAATATGAGCTGGTTCATATTATCGGGTGGGTTTATAAAAGGAATTTCCCACAATAAATACTTTTCACCAAAGGTTAGTACGCTAGCCTCTTTTATTTTTTTTTCGAATTCAAAATCGAAATAATATTCCGCTGCTGCCTCTATCTCTATATCAATCTCTGCTTCTTTTAATGCTTGCCTTACTTTTTCAAGCCCTCCCATTATTATTTCAGGAGTGTTGCGGTAGGCATCAGACATTATGTGCGGAGTGGTAATTACTTTTTTGTACCCCAAATCCTTCATTCCTTTAATAAGAGCAATGGAATCTTCCATGTCCTTAGCTCCATCGTCAATACCCGGAATAAAATGAGAATGCACATCGGTACGCAAAACAGAAAGCTCTGTAAGGGGTAGTGTATTATTTTTAATCAGGCCGAATAGTGCCATAAGTTTAAGCCGATAAAATATGAGCGATGCGTAATAGTCCTTCGTTAATATCTACATTATGTTTGCGCGTTTGTGCAAAAGGCGTAAACACAATGTGGTTGTTTATTAACCCTGCCATTTCGTGTGTTTGACCATTCAATAGCCCTTCTAATGCTGCAACACCCAGGCGACTTGCCAACACCCTGTCGAAACAGGTAGGGCTACCACCCCGTTGCATATGGCCTATAACGGTAACACGCGTATCGTAATGATTGAATTTTTCTTTTACTTTCCTGGCAATCTCGTATGCTCCACCTTCAATATCACCTTCAGCAACAATAATAATGCAGGATGATTTATGTCTTTTCCATCCATCTTCAAGGCGGCTGATAATTTGTGCAATGTCGGTTTTGCTTTCCGGTATCAGAATATCTTCAGCGCCGCAACCTACACCACTATTTAAAGCTATAAAGCCTGCATCGCGCCCCATAACTTCAACAAAAAATAATCGGTCGTGCGATGCTGCGGTATCACGTATTTTGTCTACAGCATCAATTACCGTATTAAGTGCTGTGTCGAATCCTAATGTATAATCTGTACCATAAAGGTCATTATCAATTGTGCCGGGCACACCCATGCAGGGAATATTGGTGACAGATGAAAATGCCAAAGCTCCTTTAAAGGTACCATCTCCGCCAATGAGCACAAGCCCATCTATATTTGCATCTTCTAGTCTTTTCTTTGCTTCCAGTAAGCCTTCTTTAGTTCTGAACTTTTCGCTGCGGGCTGTTTTAAGTATAGTACCACCGCGTTGTATAATATTGCTTACCGAATGAGAATCCATAGGAAGAAAATCGCCTTCAATAAGGCCATCGTAACCTCGGCGCACACCTACCATTTCCATACCATGAAATAAACCTGCGCGCACTATTGCCCTTATGCAGGCATTCATGCCGGGCGCATCGCCACCCGAAGTAAGTACGGCAATTTTTTTCATGCGGTAGTAGCTTGCGGAACTTTGTAGTGCTCTTTAAACCATTTCCACGTGGTTTCTATTCCCTGGCTGAAAGATACTTCGGGAGCATAGCCTAATAATTCCTTTGCTTTATCAATAGCTGCCTTTGAGTCTTTTACATCGCCAAGGCGCGATGGCTGGTAGGTAGGAGCAAGGTTTGAATTTGCAAAACCGGCCAGTGTTTTAAAAAGATCGTTAACGCTTATCTGTTCGCCACAGGCCACATTAAATACCTGCCCATTTACTGCATCGCCTGCAAACAAGGCTTTAATATTAGCCTGCACTACATTTTCTATAAAAGTAAAATCGCGGGTTTGGGTTCCATCGCCATAAATTACAGGCGCTTTATTTTGCATTAATGCTGTAACAAAAAGCGGAATGGCTGCTGCATATTGTCCGAAAGGATTTTGCCTTGGGCCATAAATATTAAAGTAGCGCAAGCCTGCAACACTCATACCATAGTTACGTGCAAATACCGATGCATAAAGCTCGTTGCTGTATTTAGATACCGCATAAGGCGACAAAGGCCCGGGCTGGTCGGTTTCTTTTTTTGGCAATGCTTTGCTATCGCCGTAAACCGAAGATGAACTGGCATACACTAATCTTTTTACTCCTGCATCGCGCGCTGCAACCAACACATTTAAAAAACCCGATACGTTTACATCGTGTGTGGCAATAGGGTTGGCAACAGAACGGGGTACCGAACAAAGTGCAGCTTCGTGCAATATGTAATCAATGCCCTTAAATGCTTTATCGCAAATTGCTTTATCGCAAATGCTGCCATTTATAAATTCAAAGCCCGGATGTTTTTCAAATGGTTTCAGGTTATCAATATTACCGGTTGAAAGATCATCGAGGACTACAATTCTTTTTGCATTATGGCTCACTAAATAGTGCACCAAATGAGAGCCAATGAAACCGGCGCCACCTGTTACAACAAAGGAATGTTTACTCAGATCGGCCGAATGGAATTTTTTACTGTACACGCTTATCTTATTGGTTTTGCAAAATATAATTCTGTTGCCAGCTCGATGAGAGGGGTATCATCCAGTTTTTTTCGAAATCGGCTTTATTAGCAACCAGGTTATTGAACATAATAGTATCCGGTGTTATTTTTCCTTCTTCCGAAAGATGCGCTAGGTCATTCAATGTGCATGAAAACACTTTGCCATCTTTAAGGTATGCAACCAGGTTTCTGTTTAGCATAGGTACGCCAAATATCGTTTCCATTTCTTTAATGAACCGTACAGAGGCATCAACTGCTCTGCCACACATGGCCTCGCCCTGTTCATCGGCAAAAAACAAAATGAAACGGCTGTATAATATTTTAAAATGGCCTTTAACCAAACTGCCATGGCTAAGCCAGTTATCAGTAAACGCATTAAGCTTAGTGGTAAGCAACTGTACTTCGGCTTCCGAAAACTCACGTTCGGCCTGAAATACCCAAACCTTTGAAGTCGCTGCTAATTGTTCGTATGGTATCATTTCTATAACTATAAATCTTCTACGAATTTACGTATTTATTTCGACATAATCTTTGCTACCATGTAACTGTCCTTGCATTCGAGCAACAAAGCAGAAATAGCCTTGTTTAATAAGGGATGAATGAGATTTGGGTTTATTTCTGCCAAAGGTTCAAGCACAAACCTGCGTTGGTGTAAAAGCGGGTGGGGAATAGTCAGTTTATCTGATGATATAATAGCATCGTTATAGAAAAGTATATCTATATCAATTACTCTCGACTCATATTTTGTGTCAGTTTTATTTAAAGCCCCTTTAGGGGTTTGGGGCCGTACCCTTCCCATTTTGGTTTCGGTTTCCAGTAAAATATCCATCAACTTATCTGCTGAGAGCTTGGTTTGTACTTCTATAACCTGGTTTATAAAACTTGAGCTATCATCCATATTCCAGGGCTCGGTTTCGTAAAGCGAAGATATGGCAATGATTTCTCCCGCCTCTTTTTGAAGTAAAGCAATGCTTTTCAATAGGTTTGCTTCCCTGTCTCCTATATTACTACCAAGCGATAAGTAGGCTATATTCATAAGGCAAAGGTGGTAAAACTTATGCATTTATTTACCCGCTCATATATTTTTCACAATATATTGATAACCAATATATTGTATGCTATTTGCTAAAAACATTATCAAAAAATTCTATTGTTATTTATTGTTATTATCAATGAATGTAATTGCTTACATCTATAAAGCCTAAATTTGGGCAAGCAAATAAAGGGCATGTACCTCGACAATATATCGATACTCAATTTTAAGAATTACAGGCAGGTAAACATGCAGTTTTCACAAAACGTAAACTGCTTTGTGGGGCATAACGGTGCGGGTAAAACCAATTTGCTCGATGCTATACACTATCTATCGTTTTGCAAAAGCTATTTCAATTCGTTCGATAACCAGAACATATTCCATGAGGAGGACATGTTTGTAATACAGGGCCAGTTCTATAAAGATGCCCAACAGGAAGAAATATACTGTGCACAAAAAAGGAATGACCGCAAGCTGTTTAAGCGGAATAAAAAAGATTATGGCCGTTTATCAGAACACATAGGCTTATTGCCTGTGGTAATGATATCGCCAACCGATATTGAACTGATACACGAAGGCAGCGAAGTAAGAAGGCGGTTTGTAGATAGCATCCTCTCGCAAATTGATTCAGCTTATCTGACCAACCTGATAGATTACAACAAAGCCTTGCTACAGCGTAATGCCATGTTAAAGCGCTTTTATGAAACACGCCAGTGGGATGATACCCTGATGGCAATATGGGATGAGGTGTTGATTGAAAAAGGCAAAGAGATATTCAGAAAGAGAAAGGAGTTTACTGAAGCCTTTACCGGAATTTTTGAGAAGGTATATAGCGAAATATCAGGTTCTCGCGAACTTGCCAACCTTACCTATTCATCGCAGATAAGCGAAGGCGAGTATGCCGATATATTCAGCAAAGCACTTGATAAGGATAGGGCTGTACAGTACACCACAGCAGGTGTTCACAAGGATGATTGGCTGTTTTTAAAAGATGGACATCCACTGAAAAAGTTTGCATCGCAGGGTCAGCAGAAGTCATTTATTATAGCATTAAAAATAGCCCAATTCCACTTTCTTAAAAAGCATTTCAATTTTCCGCCCATCGTATTGCTTGATGATATATTCGATAAACTGGATGAGGACCGTGTAAGCTACCTTATAAACATGGTAACAGGCAAAGACTTTAAGCAGGTATTTATTACTGATACCAGCCATACCCGTATGAAAAACTTACTGGATAAAAAAGGCCAAGACTATAGGATATTCCCAATTAATGAAGGAGCACTTGATGAAGTTACCGAACCTAACTTAGTACAATAATGAGAAGCAGCAACGACCAAAAATTAGGTGATGCCATTAAAGATATGCTCAAGCTTTATCGCTTGGATGATAAAATAGATGAGCATAAACTGGTCCGTTCATGGGAAAAAGTGGTTGGCCCGCTTATTTCAAAGCACACTACCGATATATACATTAGCAACGGCAAACTGGTTGTTACCATTGCTTCTGCTCCGTTAAGGCAAGAGATATCCTACTCGGCAAGCAAGATAATAAAGGACCTGAATGCCATGGTAGGCTCTCAGGTAGTGAACGAACTTGTGTTAAGGTAAACTTAAACTCTTTCTAAGCTCGAAAAGAAGAAATCGCCTTCAATACGTGCGTTATCATCGCTGTCGGAACCATGAACTGCGTTAGCAGAAATAGATTTAGCATATAGCTTACGAATAGTACCTGCATCAGCCTTAGCCGGGTCAGTAGCGCCAATAAGCTTACGGAAGTCAGCAACTGCATCGTTCTTCTCTAAAATAGCAGCTACTATAGGGCCCGATGACATATAATCAACTAATTCGCCATAAAAAGGGCGTTCTTTGTGTACAGCGTAAAAAGCGCCTGCAGTTTCTTTGCTGAGGCGGGTTTGCTTCATAGCAACGATCTTAAATCCTGCTTTTTGTATCATTTGCAAAATACCTCCTGTATTGCCGTCAGCTACTGCATCAGGCTTAACCATGGTAAATGTTCTGTTTGTGGCCATAATAATGTGTATTTTTTAGTGAGCGCAAATATAAGTTAACTTTGTAACCTAGAATTTAAAATTATTGTGACTGAACAAGAGCTATTAAAAATAAAAGAACTGATAAGTGAACCTCAAAAGGTAACTATCATAATGCACAAATCGCCTGATGGTGATGCAGTAGGTTCATCGTTGGGGTTTTGCCACTTCCTTAAAAAATTCGGACATACGGTTACGGTGCTTGCACCCAATGTGTTCCCCGACTTTTTAAAATGGATGCCGGGTGCCAAAGACATAATTACTTACGATAAGAAACCTACTGAAGCTATTGCTGCCATACGTTCTGCCGACCTGGTTGCCTGCCTCGATTTTAACGGCCTGCGCCGTATAGAAGAGTTGGGTGTAGAGGTTGCAAAATCGAATGCACTTATACTAATGGTTGATCATCATCCGCAACCCGACCCGTTTGCCGATATAGCTTTTCATAGCACTAAAGCATCATCTACTGCCGAACTGATATTTGACCTGATCGAAAAATTAGGCGAAAAGAAAAAGATAAATAAAAACATAGCCAACTGCCTTTATTCAGGTATAATGACCGATACAGGCTCTTTCCGCTTTGCATCCACTACCACTCATACTCATTATGTAGTGGCTGAATTAATGGAACGGGGTGCAGAAAGTTCACGCGTTTATCAGCTTATTAACGATACCAACCGTGAAGCTAGATTGAGGCTTACAGGGTTTTCGTTATTAGAGAAGATGAAAATATTACCTGAATTTTCAACCGGTTTTATTGCCTTAACCCAAAGTGAGTTAAAGCGTTTTGATTATAAAGACGGAGATACTGAAGGCCTGGTAAATGAGCCATTATCGGTAAAGGGTGTTGCTTTTGCTGCCTTATTTGCTGAAAAGCAAGATGGCGAAATACGCATATCCTTCCGATCGAAAGATAAGTTTGATGTAAACAAATTTGCCCGTGCACACTTTAACGGTGGCGGCCATTTGAATGCTGCCGGTGGTATGAGCGAACTTTCGATGGATGAAACCATAATGAAGTTCCTAACACTCTTGTCGCCATATAAAGCTGAGCTTAAAGGGAAATGATAATTCGTACTATACATAGTGCCTGCGTAATAACTTTTATTACTGTATTGTTTTGTGGTTGTGGTAACGATGAACCCAAAAATACTGCTCCACCGCTAACCCAAAAGCAGGTAAACAATGGGCTTATCGATTCACATAAGGCATTTCTTCTGCAACAGGAAGATGAAATAAAGCAATATGTACAGAGGCATAATTACGATATGCAACGTACACAGACGGGCATATATTATCAGATAATAGAGCATGGTAAAGGTGATATTGCCGAGGTAGGAGAAATGGCCTCAGTAAGTTATACCATAAGCCTGCTCGATGGTACTATGTGTTACGATACCAAGCAAGATGGCCCAAAACAATTTAAGGTTGGTGAAGATGAAGTGGAATCGGGTGTGCATGAGGCAGTGCAGCTTATGCATGTGGGCGATAAAGCTATGTTTATTATTCCCTCTAACCTGGCTAATGGCCTTGTAGGCGATAAAGATAAAATACCTCCGGGGGCAATAGTGATATATAATATTAACCTGCTGAGCTTAACTAAAGCTAAACCTTCTCTTTCAAAATAGGTTTATCAAGCTTTTCAAAAACTGAATTGTTACTCAGGAATTCCGGAACAATATCTTTCATTTTTTGTACCAATGCCATTTCATCGTGCTTCGATGCAAGCGCGATAAGTTCATCGATCTGTTTGGCCACCATATCATAATCGTATTCTTTAACCTTCGCTACCATTATTTGCGGATGGTGAGTAGGTAACGAGTTTTCGTTGTTATGCAAAAGCTCTTCAAAAAGTTTTTCTCCCGGGCGCAGGCCTGTAAATACTATCTTAATGTCTTTGCCCAGCGTAAGCCCCGATAACTGTATCATGCGCATAGCCAGGTCAACTATCTTAACAGATTTACCCATATCGAACACATATATCTCTCCACCTTCTCCTATTGTTCCTGCCTCTAATACCAATTGGCAGGCCTCAGGAATGGTCATGAAATAGCGGGTTATTTCCGGATGCGTTATAGTAATAGGGCCGCCTTTATCTATTTGTAATTTGAACCTTGGTATTACAGAACCATTTGAACCAAGTACATTACCAAAGCGTGTGGTAACAAAACGTGTGCCGCCTTTTTTGTTAAGCGCCTGAACATACATTTCGCCAATACGTTTCGATGCACCCATTACACTTGTTGGATTCACTGCTTTATCGGTAGATACCATTACAAATTTCTCAACCCCGTACTTAACTGAAATATCTGCTAAGGTTCGTGAGCCATAAACATTCACCCATATAGCCTCCGACGGGTTCTCTTCCATTACCGGTACATGCTTGTATGCCGCAGCGTGAAACACAATTTCAGGTTTATCCATTTCAAAAATATGCAGCATGCGTTCTTTATTGCATATATCTGCCACATACGATTTGTAGGTTAATGTAGCAAGCTCTTTTACCTCCAGTTCAAGATCATATAATGCCGATTCGGCCTGGTCAACCAATATCAGTTTTTTAGGACGGAAAGGAATTATTTGTCTTACAATTTCACTACCAATAGAGCCTGCAGCACCTGTTATCAGTACTGTTCTACCTTGTATCTGCTTATTAATTTTGTCCTTATCTAAAATAATAGGGTCACGCTCCAGCAGGTCTTCAATACGTACACGCTTTATCTGCTTAAAGCTAAGTTCTCCGTTTATCCAGTTATTAATAGGAGGAACGTTCAGCACTTTGGTGCCATAAGCAAGGCAAGTATCAATGATCTTGTTCTTGCGTTCGAATGATACTTCGGAATTAGACATTACCAGATGCGCAACGGTATTATTTGCTAAAAGCTCTTTTAACTTATCAGGTGGATACACGGTAATGCCTTCCAGCCTTTTTCCCCATTTACCTGGGTCCTCATCCAAAAAAGCCTCTACCTCATATTTAGTTCCTGCGTCCCTGTCAACAGCTCGCTTAGTTATAATACCGGCTTCATCTGCGCCATATATAATTATGTTGCGCTTGGTTTTTGCAGGATTAAATGCACCCATATACATTGATTTATAAATAAGCCTTGCAGCAATAAGTATAAACGTAGTCGACAGGTATTCAATTACAATAATGGAGTAGGGAACCAAAAAGTGCTTGAACGGTGTTATGTAATACTGCAGGTTAGCAATAGCAAAAAATAAACTTCCTAGTGTAAGTACCACTACTATCTGTTGTACATCTCTTGCTTCGGTATACCTGACTATGTTTTTATAGAAGCCTGAAAAATAAAAGCTCAGTGCCCTGAAGAAAAGCACAAAAGGGAAAACATAAATAAATGTTTCTCTTTCAGATGCAGGAATAGAAAAATTGAACCTGAGCAGGTATGCCAATATCAATGCGCAAAAACAAAAAAACATATCGATAACCAGCACAAAATTGCGTGGTATGTAACGACGTATATTATCTATGCGCATTCTATTTTGAAGTGTTCACTATTAAACTAATGCGTGCTTAACCTGAAATTTGAAATCCAGTTTATTTACCTCTTCAGCCGATTTGTATATTTTCTCTCTTAGTTTTTCTTTGAATGCAACGATCTTTTTCATCAGTACAGGATCACCGGTTGCTATTATTTGTGCAGCAAGTATACCTGCATTGTGTGCACCGTTAAGCGCCACAGTAGCTACAGGAACGCCGCCCGGCATTTGCAGTATAGATAAAACAGAATCCCATCCATCCATTGAATTAGATGATTTAACAGGTACGCCAATAACTGGTAAAGGGGTAAGTGCAGCTACCACACCCGGTAAATGCGCTGCTCCGCCTGCACCGGCTATCATTACTTTCATACCACGTTTTGCTGCATCTTTAGCATATTCCATTGCTTTATCGGGTGTGCGATGGGCCGACAGCACATTGATTTCAAATGGTATTTCAAAACTTTCTAATACGGCTGCGGCTTCTTTCATTAAAGGCAGATCTGACGCGCTGCCCATCATAATTCCAACTAGTGCTTGCATAAAGGTTGTTTTTTATAGGTTATTGAATTATTAATTGATATGGCATTTTTGCTTGTATACCACTTAGTTTCATTGTTTTTGACAGTTCCTGAACGGGCTCATAAATACTGCCAAGTTCTTCTTGTAAAATTTTAGTTTCCATGTCTCCTGAAAAACGGCTAAGTAATTTCCTTAATGGGTTTATCATGGTCGGTAATTCTTCTATGCTATATGCAGTTATATGTGCTTTACTTGCAGCAATGCGTATAGCAAGGCTCATATCTCCTAATGTATCAACAAGGCCTATTTTTATTGCCTGCGCTCCGCTCCAAACTCTCCCTTGTGCTATGCTGTCTACCTGTGCAGTGGTCATGTTTCTGCCTGCAGCAACACGGCTAAGAAAAGTATGATAAAAGTTTTCAACGCCACCTTGTAATACAGCTTCTTCATTCGAAAGAAGAGGGTAGAATAAAGACCCTGCTGCTGCATGTGTATTGGTGCTTACCGTATCAATAGTAATACCTAACTTATCGTTAAGCAAGCTTTGCGCATTTGGCAAAAGTCCGAATACACCAATAGAACCGGTAATGGTAGTAGGCTCTGCAACAATTGCATTTGCAGCACATGCTATATAATATCCACCCGATGCGGCTACATCGCCCATAGAAACAATTACGGGCTTAACTTTTTTGGCAAGGTCAATCTCTCTCCAAATAACATCTGATGCCAATGCATCACCGCCCGGAGAATTCACTCTCAGTACAATGGCTTTTACATCCTGGTCTAAGCGTGCTTCCCGTATTGTTTTTGATATGCGCGCTGAGCCGATGTTATCGTCATCGCCATATCCTTGTCCAATATCACCTGATGCATATATCACAGCAATTTTTGTAGAACTAAATCCGTTGGTATTAAATGTTTCCCTATAGTCATCAAGGCCAATGAATGAAATATCTTGTTTATCTGAAACACCTGCCTTTGTCCGTATCTTTTCAAGTACTTCATCCGGATATAAAAGGTCATCCACCAGCTTATGACTTTTTGCAAGTTCAGCCGTATGTATGATCATACTGTCAGCCATTTGGTTAATTGCAGCCACAGTGAGCTGGCGTGAAGCGCCAATATCTTCCAATAACTTATCCCATACCGATAGAAGCAGCATCCTTGTCTGAAGTTTGTTATCCGGGCTCATCTTCTCCATTATATAGGGCTCGACAAAGCTTTTAAACCTGCCATGACGGAATACCTGCACCTGCACACCGAGTTTGTCAAGTGCTTTTTTATAAAACATTATTTGCGCTGAAAGTCCTTTTAAATAAATTTCGCCTTCAGGATAGAGATAAACATTATCGGCTGCCGATGCCAGATAATATGATTTCTGGCTAAAGCCTGCACTGTATGCAATAATGAATTTATGTGATTCTTTGAACTTAACTAGTTCTGAACGTATGTTCTCGACAGTAGCAATACCGGCAGATACATCAGTTAGGTTAAGGTATATACCTTTAATAAACTTATCGGTAGCGGCATGGCGTATGTCAGCAATAATATCAGTAAGGCCAGAATTTTCAGTGAATATTTTTTCGTTATCATCCAGTTTAAAGTTGAAAGACTTTTCTGATGTACGTTCTTTTACCTGGTGGTTCAGTCTTATTTCGAGAACGGAAGAAGGGGCAACTGTGGGTTTTTCTTCTTTAACTGATTTTATGGCATTACCAATCATGCCTACTACTACTACACAAACTATAAAGAAGGCAAGGAATATGCCTATAAGCGCTCCGAATAATGATGCAAAAAAGTTTCTCATGGTTTACTGGCTATAATTCCTGCAATATTAACAAAAAGAAGCCTTCTATCTACACAAACAAGAGCATACATAATTTCTTTATTTTTGTTTGGAATTCAGACCACTCACTATATCTAAATGATAACCATTACAACCGATATACCTCCTTTTAAAAAACGTGCCGGGCTTGCCATAAAGGTTTTTGTTACTATGTTATTTATTGGATTAGTAGCCAGAATAGTTGAAGAGATATTTAGTGGAAGATTGACTGCAACTCAAAAATCGAATGATGAGGCTGCCATAATAGTTGTCATTGCTGGGGTGGTTGCTTTTTGCTTGCTTGGATTTATAAGTCAAATTTGGGTATTAGATTCAGTATCAGTTGATGAAAATACCCGAAAGATAATTGTAAGAATAAGGCGATTTGATAAGGTAGTTATAAAAGGAGAGTATCATATAGATGACAAACTAATCCTGCGAATTGATAGGAAAACATTACGTACGGGAGAAGCTTACCGACTACTTATTAAATATGGCAGTAAGAGGGTGTGGTCAGAGTCAATTTCACCGGCGTCACACTTTTCGGGCTGGGACGATTATAAGTTTTACAATATTATAAATGCCGTTAAGGCACTTCGCTAATATGGCAATCTTTTAATAGCTATGCGCCTGGCTGTATGCTCACCACATCGCATAGATCAAAGGTTTGCTGTTCCTGCGTGCCATTATCCATTATAGTTAAGTTAACTACTAACGGATTATACCTTATTACCTCTTGCTGGCAAATGGTGCCGAAACACGTTTGCCCATCAAAAGTTTGCAGCAAAATGCTCTTTCCTTGCTGGTAAAGAGAATCAATGTAATGTGCTGCTGCTTCAACTGCTCTACTTGAATTTGTTTTCATGTACACAGGTTTTAATGGTTTGTCTGTGTTAAAGGTATAGACGATATTTCAGGAAATGACTCAGCCGAATTTGGGGTAATTAACATAGTTATACACAAAAGAAATTATAATAAATCAGCTTTATACAGGGAGATTAATGTGATGTAATACACAGAAAATCAGCAAGTAGTAACTAAGAAGACAACAAGAGAAATTATGCAATTTTACATGCTTGTTTTCTGTCAGGATAGGAACGGGGCGTTTTAATACTAATGTGATTTCATTTTAGGAATCATCACAGAGATTTACTTTTAATATACCAATAGTGTTTGATACATTTCTCCTGCACTGGTCTCTAACTTATATGCATATGCGCCGGGGCTAATATGGGCGCTTTTTGCATCGAGTAAGTATTCATGCTTCCCGAATTTAATAAGCTTATTGTTGTAAATAGAATAAACCATTTTGCCCTGTGCATCTACAACCGAGAGGTTTATTCTTTCCGGGCGTTCAAGTTCAAATGTAAACCACACGCTTTCATTTTCACGGGCAGTTTCGCAATTGCTGTTCTCAGTTCGCGGGCCAGGTGGTGTATATAGCATCCAATCCAAATCGCCCGGATTAATGATAGCAGTGTACATTTTCAACCTGTGCTTGTTTAGCTGCATCCACATTGGGCGCACAATATTATTATATGCTGCAACATCTACATAATCTCCAAAAAAATCATTGGCAGTAGGTACAAACGAACGATCGTTTATTCTGAAATTATGAAAATTATTTCCGCCATCTTTCGACACAGCAAGGTAAACATCGGTGGTATCTCCACTATGCTCGCGACGGTCATAAAAAAGACTGTACAGGTAACCGGTAACGGGGTCAATACTTAGCCAGGTCATAAACTGTTGCCGGCGGCTATTGTCATCATTTATTTTCATGGGCTTGGTCCAGGTTTCCCCTTTATCGGCAGATCGTATAAGCCATATATCGGTATTGCTGCTTCCATTTCGTTGATCGCTCCAGCTAACATAAATAGTTCCACGGTATGGCCCATTGCTAAGGTCGCAACACATCATAGGTAATCCATTACAGCGGTCTATGCCTGTAACGTCATAATCCCATCCTCCAATTATAGATGCTATCTTTTTTTCATTTGCTGACCATGTTTTCCCACCATCGAGACTCTTTTTAAATACAAGTCCGTTTGGCCCGCCCCAGGTATCATATAGCTCTCCTTCGGGCCCTACGCAAGGTATTGCGCCCTCATCTGTAAAATCACCATCAAGGCAATCACCTCCTTTGTTATCGAGCCTAATAGGGTCAGACCAGGAAATACCTGCATCTTCTGAACGGGAAAATAATATGTGGCTGCTATCGGTTGGTATATGCGATTCGTATTTATCGAACTGTGTCCACGATAAATAAATGTGATTGCGGTATTGGCTATGAGAAAAATCGACAACCACTCCAGGCTTATCTTCATTTTTGGTATGATTTAAACCGGCATAACTACCATCACTCCAACTAATGCCTCCATCGGTAGATTTTTGGCAAACCATCCGGTCGAGCCACGAACCATCGGTTGGGCTGGAAAGGTGAATGAAGTAAAAATTTCCTGCTGTGTCGCAGGTAAGGGTAGGGTCGCCATAAACTCCGTAGGGAGATTTAATGGTTCCATGGTTCCAGGTCCTTCCGGTATCTGCTGAATTATAAAAGTTGGTGATGTTTGAGCCTGCAGCTATTTTGTTTAAAGCAGCGGGGTTTAATGCAAGCGATAATTCTTCGGGTGCGTTGGTGCTGTCAATGCAAATGTTTTGTTGGGCAAATGAAGTAGACACAAGCAAACATAAAATAATTGTTTGCCTGAAAAATAATATTGAGAATTTCAACGTTATTATCGCTTCTTATTAGTTATTGGCACCGGAACCGCCACTACCGCTGATTAATTGCAGGTATCCATTCTGGCTCCAGTCTTTACCTGTAACTGATGTTGCTTTTAGGATATAGAAATAAGCGCCATCAGATGCCATTATACCTGCAGGTGTTCTGCCATCCCACGATATTTGATTAGAGGTAGATTGAAATACCCTTTCGCCCCAACGGTTAAATATTTCGATGTTGAATGTTTTTATACCGCTTGCTGAAATAACAAATGCATCGTTTACTCCATCACCATTAGGTGTAAATACGTTAGGTATAAAAATACCATAAGGAACATTAAGTGTTTCTGTTTTTGTCGATTTGCAACCGGCAGCATTGGTAACAGTTTCAGTAACTATATAAGTTCCACCTGGGTATATATGTCCGGGGTCAGCAATGTTGGCCGAATCACCATCTCCAAAAGTCCAGTACCATGCAACAACTGCAGGTTTACTTGTATCGGTAAAGGCGTAGGTGTTGTTATAAAATCCGGTTGATAAGGTATCGAACCCTGCTGCAGGGCCCGGTATTAATACTATTGGAATAGATGCAGTTGAGGAACCACAACCCACTAATTTTGTTGATACAGTAATTGAGCCGGGTACGTTACCCGCTACAACAATGTTGCTTGTACCATTACCCGATACAATACTATCTCCGGCAGGTACGGTCCAAACGTATGTGCCGCTATCACCAATAGCAGTAAACGATCCTGAACCATTATCGCAATATGGATTACCCGTAAGTGAAGGTGCAGTAGGTTTATGATTGCCAAGTATAAATGGGTCATTGCTAAAGTCGGCCCAGTTAGCTTTTAATACATCGCTATAAGGTGCTGCGTTGGTATAGGTAACAATACCCATATTGGTCCACAAGTTTAAAGTTGGTGTATTCCATTGGGCCATTTTTGTCCAAATACCATCGGCACTTGCATCATAATAAATATCTATATCGGCATTATCAACACCGGCAGGGTGGTTAATTTTATGGTAGAAATTAGGGTTTACAGTACACAGTGAAGTATCCAGTAATCCAATGCTGTCTCCATCGTTACTTGCATCATTATTAGCAAGTCGAACGGTATAGGTATTTGGGTTAGCAGAAGCAGGTGTAAGTATGGCTTTGCGGTAACGCAGTACTACTGAATCGCCTCCTACAGGGAAGAAATATGCACTGTTATTGTTTGTTACCCTCGAAAGGCTACCTGTTCCAATGCTCGATACAAAGCCTTCTTGTTTATAAACAGCAGTATTGGTAACAGCACTTAAGGTTGGTGTTGTAATGTACATTGTATGTCCGGCAGTGAACAATACCCTGTCGTTTAGTATTAAAGCACTAGAAACGTTGGCATCGAGGGTTTGCTGTTTGCGGCGGTTCATGGCCGTGCCAGTACCCCTAAGCATTAGCGTATCGAAGGTAGTTATAGTATCAACTGTACTTGTAATAAGTTCTTTAAGGTTACCATACATATCAACTGTACTGTTATCGGCAGTAAAAACAGCGTCGTTTATCCAATCCTGGTCAAGATGGTATTTTCCGTTACCCTGTAGTATGGCGGTATTGGTAATGTGTATATTGCCCGGAGCGGCTCCATTGCTGGTAACGGTCATGTCGCCATCGTTGGTCCATGTGCCGGGGCCGGCAATAATGTTATCATCCTGAAAACCACCATTTACCTGCATAATGGCTCCGGTGGTAACATGCACCAGTGCGCCATTGCTGAATACTATCTGCGCCTTTGTGGGCGTTGTATATAAAGCAAAAATAAAGCACGCTAGTAAGGGGGATACTAAGGTAAACTTTCTCATAATTAGGTCTTTTTATTCCAAGGGGAATACTTATTCAAAACAAAGATAAGTAAAAGTTAATAAAAAACCAAAATATTCTCGGTAAATAAACATGTTGAAAACCTGTATTCAGTATTCTTCTGGCAAATTGTATTTTGTTATACATTTGCGCCCTTAACCAAAAAAACCATGCGGAAAAGTGCAGTGGTATTTGCAGGCATTTCAGGATGTTTGGCAATAATTTTTGGGGCTTTTGGAGCCCACTATTTAAGAGAGAAGGTAAAGCTTGATCCCGAGGCTATGCATGTGTACGAAACTGCGGTTTTTTATCAATTCTTTCAGACACTGGCAATTTTGGGTGTTTTTGCGGTAAAAGACAAGTTTCCTATATATAATAGAACAATTGGTATGTTATTTATGGCCGGAATTATACTTTTTTCGGGTTCCTTATATATTATGACAATAGGGAAAGTAGTTGGCATTGACCTTAAATGGGCAGGCCCCTTAACTCCCCTGGGTGGCTTATGCTTTATTGCAGGGTGGGCATGCCTTGCGGTTTCAGCTATTAAATAGAAAACAGTACAGTAAATTGAAGGATGAAAAAATACGAAGCATATAAAACCCACTTAGCCCGTATGGCGGATCTAGAGTATTCGCTTGCCGTTTTGGGCTGGGACCAGGAAACATATATGCCCGAAAAAGGTGCCGACTTCAGGGCACAACAGACTTCTACACTATCTGGCATTGCTCATGGCATGTCGATTGATAAAGGACTGGGAGAGCTTTTGAAAAAGCTTGATAAAAAGAAGGAGCTCAATGCCAAGCAGAAAAAGAACATTGAAGAGAGCCTTAAAGATTATAAGCTCAGCAAAAAATATACTACCGAATTTGTAGAACTGTTAAGTAAAACCACATCGGAATGTTTTCAGGCATGGCAAAAGGCAAAAAAGGAAAACAATTTTAAGCTATACGCCCCGCACCTTACCAAAATGGTCGATCTTAAGCGCAGAGAAGCCGATATGCTTGGATATAAAAAACATCCTTACGATGCCTTGCTGGACCAATATGAACCGGGTGCTACTGTTGCGGCTTTAGATGTATTATTTAAAGATGTAAGGGAGCAATTGGTTGTTTTTGTGAAGAAGATAGCTGCTGCAAAACAAAACGACGATTCATTTGCCCATAAGCATTACGATAAAGATAAGCAATGGAATTTTGGCATTGACCTGTTAAAACAAATGCACTTCGATTTTGAAGCGGGCCGCCAGGATATTTCAATGCACCCTTTTACCACAAGCTTCAGCCCGAAAGATGTACGTGTTACTACCAAGATACTAGAAGATAACCTTAAATCGATGATATGGTCGTGTATACACGAGGGCGGCCATGGCTTATATGAGCAAGGCTTACCTACCGATCAGTATGGCTTGCCATGCGGCGAAGCAATATCATTGGGTATTCACGAATCGCAATCGAGAATGTGGGAAAATAATGTGGGCAGGGGCTTATCTTACTGGAAAGCGAACTACAAACATTTGCAAAATTACTTCCCTGAACATCTTAAAAAAGTATCACTCGACCAGTTTTATAAAGGCATAAACCTTGTTAAGCCATCACCGGTGCGTATTGAAGCCGATGAAGTGACATACCATTTTCATATCCTTGTTCGTTATGAGATAGAGAAATCATTGATGGATGGTTCTATTAAAGTGGCAGAGCTGGCAGAATACTGGAATGAGCAATACAAAAAATATCTGGGCATTAAAATAAAATCAGATGCTGAAGGCGTATTGCAGGATGTGCACTGGTCGCACGGTAGCATTGGTTACTTCCCTACCTATTCGTTAGGTAGTTTTTATGCAGCACAGTTTTACCATCAGGCAAATAAAGATATTAAAGGCCTGCAACAACATATTGAAAAAGGCAATATGCTTCCATTATTAAAATGGTTGCGTGAGAAGATACACAAGCATGGTAAATTTTATTCGGCAGAGGAATTATGTAAGCATGTTACGGGAGAGAAGCTTAACTTTAAGTATTTTATGGATTACGCTACAGATAAGTATTCGGCAATATATAACCTTAAAAAATAGTTAACCCAAATAATAACGTAAAACACAATAGAATGAAGAACATTGGGATAAAATCAGAAACCGCAACTATAGCTAACCTTGGCTTCGACGGTCTTGATACCATTTACTGGAACCTGAGCCCTGCTCAACTTATTGAAAAAACTATTCAACTCGGTCAGGGTACATTTAACGATACCGGTGCTTTAATGGTTGATACGGGAGAATTTACCGGCCGTTCGCCTAAAGATAAGTTTACAGTAAAAGATGCTGTTACAGAAAATACGGTTTGGTGGGGCGATGTTAACTTCCCTTTTGAACCCGAGAAATTTGTAGCGCTTCGCAAGAAGATGATGGACTATGCCAAGGGTAAAACGGTTTACGTACACGATGCTTATGTATGTGCCGATAAGGCTCACCGTGTTAGTGTTCGCGTAATAACCGAAACACCATGGGCAAGTTTGTTCGCAACTAACCTGTTCCTTCGCCCGACTGAAGAAGAATTAAAATCATTTAAACCTGAGTGGCATATTATTTGTCTTCCGGGCTTTAAAGCCGATGCAAAGGTTGATGGTACAAGGCAGCATAACTTTACCATGCTTAACTTTACCGATAAGCAAGTGGTAATAGGTGGCTCATCATATACCGGCGAGATAAAGAAGTCTATGTTCACCATGCTTAACTATACCTTGCCATTGCAAGGTGTGCTTTCTATGCACTGTTCAGCTAACATAGGCAAGAACAAGGATACTGCTATTTTCTTTGGCCTTTCGGGTACCGGTAAAACAACTCTTTCTGCTGATCCTCAACGTGGCCTTATTGGTGATGATGAGCATGGCTGGTCAGATACTTCGGTATTTAACTTTGAAGGCGGTTGCTATGCAAAATGTGTAAACCTTTCGAAAGAAAAAGAACCGCAGATATATGATGCAATACGTTTTGGTTCTTTGCTCGAGAACACCAGGTGCCATGCAAACTCGGCAAAGGTTGACTACGATAACATTTCAGTTACCGAAAATACCCGTGCTGCATATCCTATTCATTTTATTGATAACGCAGTTGAGCCATCGGTAGCCGGTATACCTCAAAACATTTTCTTCTTAACCTGCGATGCTTACGGAGTATTGCCTCCAATTTCTAAGTTGACAGTTAACCAGGCTATGTATCACTTTATATCGGGCTACACAGCTAAAGTAGCTGGTACCGAAGTAGGTGTTACCGAGCCGCAATTAACCTTCTCTGCTTGTTTTGGTAAGGCATTTTTACCATTGCACCCAATACAATATGCCGACTTACTTGGTAAAAAACTTGAAAAACATAAAGTAAATGTTTGGCTGGTAAATACAGGTTGGTCAGGTGGGCCTTATGGCGTTGGTAACCGTATGAAACTATCGTATACCCGTGCAATGATTACAGCTGCATTGAATGGTTCATTAGAGAAAGTGAAGTTTGAAACCCTTCCAATTTTCGATTTGCAAATACCTTTAACTTGCCCTGAAGTTCCTGCTGAAATACTTAACCCAAGGAATACCTGGAAAGATAAAGAAGCATACGATACCAAGGCAAATGACCTTGCTAAATCATTTGTAAAGAACTTTGAACAATATGCAAGCCGTGCAAGTAAAGAAATTCTTGCAGCAGCACCTAAAGTTGCTACAAGGGTAACGGCATAGGTTTAGAGTTTTAGGTTTTATGGGAAGCCTTGCATAATTGCAGGGCTTTCTTATTTTTGTAATGACACATTTGTAATGGAAAACCCGGAAGAAAAACCTGATAAAGAAACACTGAAAAAGTGGCATGATGATCCGGCTAACTGGAAGGATGAGCTTTTGTATTACAATAAGAAAGACAAAAGATTATTTCCTCTTAAAAGAGCTGGAGGTGGCTGGACAATAAATTTTGCAAGCTGGAAGTCCATAGTATCTATGATAGTAGTTGTGGTTATTCTTTTAGGTGTTTTACTCTTTTTACATGAGCGACATATATTATAATAATGACAAAAATTGCAATAGCGGGTATTGGTGGAGTAGGCGGATATTTTGGCGGAATGCTGGCAAAGCATTTTGAGGATTCAAAAGAAGTTGAAATTTATTTTATTGCTCGTGGTGAAAATGAAAAAGCTATTCAAAAAAATGGCTTAAGGGTAGAAACCACTAAGGGAAATTTTGTTGCATACCCCAAACTAACCACCTCAAAGCCCGAAGAGATTGGGGTAGTAGATTATTTAATTTGCTGTACCAAGAGTTACGACCTCGAGAAGAGCATGAACCAGCTTAAGCCTTGTATTGGTAAGCAAACAGTTATTCTTCCCCTGCATAACGGCGTTGATAGTAGTGAAAAAATAAAGGCAATGTTTCCGGGTATTGAAGTATGGTTAGGATGTGTATATATTGTAGCGCAATTGAGTGAGCCCGGCCTGGTGAAAGAGACTGGGAGCATAGCCACATTTTATTTTGATTCAGAAAATGGCACTTCGAATAAACTGGATAGAGCAGAGACGCTTTTTAAAGAAGCCGGAGTAAATGCCATATTACCTGATGATATAAAACAAACAATCTGGAAGAAGTTTCTCTTTATATCGCCTATGGCTACGCTTACATCATATCTGGATGTTAAGTTTGGAGATATATTATCTAATGAGGAGCATAAAAGGCTATTGGGATTATTACTCAATGAAATAAAAGCCGTTGCAGATGCGAAAGGGATCAATTTCCCGGATGATATTCTTGAAAAGACATTTGCTACCATACTTGCATTACCTAAAGATATCACCACATCAATGCACCGTGATTTTCAAAAAGGTAAAACGACTGAAATAGAATCGTTGACAGGGTATGTAGTGAAACAAGGAAAACTATTCAATGTGCCAACGCCTACGTATGAAATGATGTACGAAGATCTGAAAACAAGGAATAGTTAGTAGTGTTATTAAGCCCTCCCTTCGGGAGGGTGGGGTAGGCCGAAGGCCTTTTATTTCAATATCTGCATCCTGTTTGCATCTAAACGCAAAAAGATAAACAGCAGTAAAGTAAATGACCATAACGAAGAACCACCGTAGCTCATAAATGGCAATGGAATGCCAATAACAGGTATAAGGCCCTGAGTCATGCCCACGTTTACTGCAATATGTATAAAGAAGAGAGATGCTACCCCATAGCCATATATCCGGCTAAAGGCAGATCGCTGTCGCTCAGCTAAGAATATAATGCGTACCAATAGTGTAAGGTATAACAGTACTATAAATGCTGCACCAACAAAGCCCCATTCTTCACATAGAGTGCAAAAAATAAAGTCGGTGGCATGGGCAGGTACATAATTTAATTTGGTTTGTGTGCCCTGCAAATAGCCTTTACCCCAGGCTCCGCCCGAGCCTATAGCAATCTCAGCCTGATTAAGGTTATAGCCTTCTTTGTTCTTATTTACGTTACTACCCAGGAACACATCAATACGTTTGCGCTGGTGAGCCTCTAAATGCTTGTAAGCAAAATCAGTCCCCCATACAATAAGCAGGCCTAATGCAAGCGCGCCACCAACTTTAGTTATGTCTTTCCGCTTTCGGCGGGTAAATAAAAATAATGCAGCTAGGGCTATGCCTAAAAGTATGCAACTAAGCACTATTTTACTGCCAACCAATGCAAGTATAAACAACACAATGGTAAGAAATCCTACCAGCAAAATATTACCCGATAAGCCCTCACGGTACATAACAAAGATGAATGATGTATAGGTTATAGCAACGCCTGTTTCATTTTCTAAAAGGATAAATAATATAGGTGTAACTATAAGCGCTATTGCCTTAAGCCTTACTGCCATTTTAGTCATCTTAATGTTTTCGTTACTCAGGTATTTGGCAAGGCCAAGGTTTATGGCAAAGGCACCCAACTCAGCAGGTTGTATGCCCACCGAACCAATACGAAACCAGGAATGGCTGCCGGCAATGTCTTTCCCCACGAATCTTACTGCCAATAATGAAAACACAATTATTCCATATAGTAAATAAGCAAAAACGGAAAAGAAGCTTGCTTCGGTAAGCATGATAAGAAAGGCCATTACAAATGCAGTTGTAAGCCAAATGAATTGTTTGCCATAACGCTGCGAGAAATCGAATAGGCCTGGGTGAGCAGGATTGTAGACAGCAGAATAAATATTAAACCAGCCTACCATAACCAGAAAAAAATAAACACCAATGGTAAACCAGTCTATATAAGGGACTATGCTGACTCTGCGATCGTTCATTTTTTGTGCTTGGTATGCTTCGGCGCATTTTTTTCCTGAGCCAAATATTGGAGCGTGTTTCCATCCAGCATTCGTTTTTCTATTTCAGGCCTTTTAATAGTATCGGTCAGGTATTTCTCAACCATTAAACTGGCTAATGGCGCAGCCCATTCTGCACCCCATCCTCCACGCTCAATTACCACGCAAATAGCAATTTTAGGATTGTCCATAGGTGCAAAGGCAATAAACAATGAGTTATTACGCCCATTCGGATTTTGTGCGGTACCTGTTTTGCCGCACATAACTACACCGGGTATTTTACTTGCTGCGGCCGTACCTTCATCCACCACTTCCGACATACCTTCCACTACCACATCAAAATATTTTGGTTCAATAGGTATATAGTGGCGGGTAGTATATTTTTTTAAGGTTATATTTTTATCGCCAATAGATTTAATAACATGGGGGGTATAGTAAAAGCCCCTGTTAGCAATAATTGCAGCTTCATTTGCGAGTTGTAACGGTGTTAGCAGCATTTCTCCCTGGCCAATACCCAGCGATACAACTGTGCTTCCTTTCCAATGCCCTTTGCCAAAAAAACGATTATAATAATCTACCGATGGTACATTACCTCTTAACGCACTTGGCAGATCAATATCAAGTCTGGTGCCTAAGCCAAAACTCATTACATATTTCCTCCATACTTCAAATGCTTCTTCGGTTGTACTGTACTGGCGATTGTTCATCATGCTCATAAACACATTACAAAAGTATGTGTTGCACGATTTTGCAATGGCCGGCTCTAATTGCAATGTGCCATGCGCTGCATCGCAGGCTATAGATATATTGCCCAGGCGAAAAGCTCCGGGACATGAATAAGAAGTATTCAGAGTAAGCACACCTTCTTGTTGCCCTATAAGCGCTTCAATAGGTTTAAAAGTGGAGCCGGGAGGATAGGCAGCCATTAGTGCCCGGTTAAATAAAGGTATATCAATACTGTCCATTACCAGCTTTCCATAATTCTTTGCCCTTATGTTTCCGACCAATAAATTCGGATCGTACTCAGGATACGATACCAAAGCAAGCACTTCACCTGTAGATGGATCAATAGCAACAATACTGCCTGCTTTATTTTGCATTAGTTTTTCTCCGTACGCCTGTAATGTGGCATCAAGGCTACAGGTCAAATTTTCACCGGGGTTCGGCAGGGTATCATATTTTCCATTTTTATAATCGCCAACCTCTTTGTTCATGGCATCTACCACCGTTATTTTTACGCCTTTTTTTCCGCCCAACGCATCTTCGTACGATTCTTCAATACCGCTCATACCTACATAATCACCTTCTCTGTATTTCGGGTTGCGTTCGCATAATTCCTTACTTACCTCACCCAGATAACCTAACAAATGAGGAGCAATTTTAAGAGGGTAGTTCCTTACTGTTCGCACTTCAGAGTAAAAGCCACGGTATTTATACATCTTCTCTTCGAAGGCTGCATAAATCTCCGGTGTAACTTCTTTCATAAATACCGATGCGTGTGCATTTGTATTTAACTGTACTGCTTTCCTAATGCCTGTAATAAAATCAGTTTTGGTAATTCCCAGGTCGCTGCAAAAAGAGTTGGTATCGAAGTCTTTCACCTGGTTAGGTATTACCATAAGGTCGTACGCAGCTTCGTTTGTTACAAGCAGTTTGCCGTTCCTGTCCTTTATGCAACCACGGGGAGGATATTGTGTAATGTGCCTGAATGTTTCGTTACTGGCATCGAGCTTATACTGGTCATTGAGGACTTGCATGTAAAAAAGCCTGAACACAAAAGCAATGCAGGCGATACCGAAAATTCCGGCAATTATATATTTACGTATGGCAAATACATTGTTCATGTTCTTCTGCGTTGCATAATGAGCTGGCTAAGCACGATCAGGCCAACAGTACTAATGCTGCTTACTATTACAATGGCAAACGTGGTAAAGAAGGAGGAAAAAGAAAGTGCTTCGAGAAAGAATAAAACCAGGTGATGAAGAAATACCATTGTTCCGGCATAGCTCAGTATCCACGAAAGCCCCATTGATTGTATAGTAGGTTTTGCTGAGGTATCGTACTCGCCTTTTGGCGCATAAAACCTTAATACCCTTGGCCTGCAATATGCCATAAACACACAAGCTGCGGCATTATATCCCATGGTGTTATAAAACATATCAATTGTCAGCCCGGTTGCAAAGGCAATGAATAAAAACAATGATTTATCCATACGAATGGGCAACATAAGCAAAAAGATAATATACAGAAAAGGGTTGATGAACCTGCTCAGGTCGATATGCTTTAATATCAGCACTTGTATGAGCATGAACACAATAAAGCGCGCAATATTTTTACCCCACTCGCTAATCATTTGCCATCGTTTGCTTTATGCGCATTCTCTTCCAGGTCTGTCTTCTCTGTCTTCATCAGATCACTTACTACATATACGAATCCCAGTTTCTTAAAGTTTGTAGTTAGCCGCACTTTTATTGTGTAAAAATATTGGGTGGGTATAGGCTCCGCTTTTTCTACCACGCCAATGGTAATGCCTTTAGGATACATTGTAGAATAGCCACTTGATACAATGGTATCGCCGGCGTTAACCTGTTCACTCATTGGTATTTGCGATAGTAAGGCATAACGGTAATCATCGCCTTTCCAGGTAATGGTACCAAATGCTCCGCCTTTTTTAAGCATGGCGCTTAACTGGTAGTTTTTGTGCAGCATCGACATAACAACAGCATAATGATCGGATACACCTATAACCACACCCACAATACCCGATGGTGATATTACACCCATGCCTTCCGCAATTCCTTGCTTTTTACCCATGTTTAGGGTTATGTAATTACTTGCCTGGTTGGTAGAATTATCAATTACTTCGGCAGTAGTGAAATTGAACTGCTGGCCATAAGGATTTGTATGAGGAACTTTAGGGCGCTTGGTGGTATCTGTAATTTCAGCAAGATTATTATGCAACCGCATATTTTCTTCTGCCAGTTGGGTATTCTCCGTTTTTAAATGAAAGTAAGAGGTAATGTCGTTGTAGGTTTTGTAAAATGAGCCTGCAACACTGTTGGCTGAATTAAAAAAGCCTGCCTGGTGGTAGTAATTATCTCTGAAAACAAAAGACAGAGACAAAAATTCTAAGGCAACGAAAAGAACTGCAAAATAATGTCTTCGGAAAAATGCAATTATGCCATACATCGGCAGCCGGAAATTTTACCTCTGTGAATTTATGATTTGAGAAGGAACGGGAAGCGATGGATATTCTTTAATGCAATACCTGCACCCCTTGCCACAGCTCTAAGCGGATCTTCTGCAATGTGTACAGGTAGTTTGGTCCGCATAGAAATACGCTTATCGAGGCCACGTAACATAGAACCACCACCTGCCAGGTAAATACCGGTGCGATATATATCGGCTGAAAGTTCAGGAGGTGTTTTTTCTAATGCCTGCAAAATGGCTTCTTCAATTTTCGAAATTGATTTATCTACTGCATGTGCAATTTCAGAATACGATACTTGTATTTCTTTCGGAATACCCGTCATCAAGTCGCGGCCATGTACCGCATAATCAGGCGGAGGATTTTCAATTTCTGTCATTGCGGCGCCAACTTCAATTTTTACACGCTCTGCAGTACGTTCACCAATCAGCATGTTGTGCTGACGGCGCATGTATTCTTCAATGTCGCCTGTAAACTCATCACCTGCAACGCGTATAGAGTTATCGCAAACTATACCGCCCAATGCTATTACAGCAATGTCGGTTGTTCCACCGCCAATATCTACAATAAGGTTGCCCATAGGCTCTTCTACATCAATACCAATACCAATTGCAGCAGCCATAGGTTCATGTAACAAGTACACTTCTTTGCCGCCGGCATGCTCGGCAGAATCTCTTACTGCACGTTGTTCAACAGGAGTAATGCCCGATGGGATACAAATAACCATGCGCAGTGCCGGGGTAAACCATCTTTTACCTGAATACAGCATTCGCACCATTTCGCGTATCATGTGTTCTGCTGCATTAAAGTCGGCAATAACGCCATCTTTCAGCGGACGGATGGTTTTTATGTTCTCGTGTGTCTTGCCATGCATCTGTTGTGCAATTCTGCCCACTGCTATTACCTTGCCCGACATCCTGTCTATAGCAACAATAGATGGTTCATCTACCACCACCTTGTCGTTGTGGATGATGATTGTGTTGGCAGTTCCAAGATCGATAGCTATATCTTGTTGTAAAAAACTGAATAAGGAGGCCATATTTATTGGTAAATATTAATTAGGTTAATGTTTAAAATGTCTTGTTCCGGTTGTTACCATTGATATGTTATTGGTATCGCAGTATTCTATCGAAAGCTTATCGTTTATTGAGCCACCGGGTTGTATTACAGCATGTATGCCTGCTTTTCCGGCTATCTCAACACAATCGGGGAACGGGAAAAATGCATCCGATGCCATTACTCCGCCATTCAAATCAAAGCCAAAGTTTTTTGCTTTCTCAATGGATTGTTTCAATGCATCTACCCGTGATGTTTGTCCGGTGCCTGCTGCAAGCAATTGCTTGTTCTTAGCCAACACAATAGTGTTTGACTTTACATGCTTTACAATTTTATTTGCAAACTCAAGGTCAGTCTTTTCCTGTTCGGTTGGTGCAGCTTTTGTAACTTGTTTCATATCAGCAATTGTATCTGTCTTCCAATCCCTTTCTTGTTCAACTACGCCATTCAATAACGAACGGAAGTTTTTCTCAGGGAAAGTAAACGGATTCAATTTTAACAAGATACGATTTTTTTTCTGCTTTAACACCTCCAAAGCCTCACTATCGTAGCTTGGGGCGATAAATACTTCAAAAAAGAGCTTGTCGATTTCTTTAGCTGTTTCTGCATCAACAGCTTTATTGGTTATAATAATACCGCCAAAAGCCGATACAGGGTCTCCGGCAAGGGCATCTTTCCAGGCTTGTAAGGCGCTGGACCGTGAAGCAAGGCCGCAAGCATTGTTGTGCTTTATAACTGCATACGTAGTTTCAGTGAACTCAGCCATCAGGTTAATGGCCGCATCTATATCGAGCAGGTTGTTGTATGAAAGTTCTTTACCATGCAACTGGCTGAATACTTTTTCGAGGTCGCCAAAGAAAGTTGCTTTTTGATGAGGGTTTTCGCCATAGCGCAATGTCTTGGCGCCGTAAACCTTCTTTTCGAAGCTTTGCCCGTTGCCCGAAAAGTAGGCGTTGATCTGTGTATCGTAGTGCGAGCTTACGCCAAATGCTTTATTGGCAAGTTCTTTACGTTGTTGTATGGTTGTTTTGCCTTTTTGATTGCTTATAATATCAAGCAACATAGGGTATTCCTGTTTTGAAGGAATTACTGTAACGTGATTGAAATTTTTAGCCGCCGCACGAATAAGTGAAATACCTCCAATGTCAATCTTTTCAATAATATCAGCATCAGCTGCACCGCTTGCAACGGTCTTTTCAAATGGGTATAGGTCAACTATTACCAGGTCGATAGGTGGTATTTCGTGTTTTTCGAATTCTGCCACATCGCTGGCCAGTTCGCGCCTGCCCAGTATGCCACCGAACACACGAGGATGTAAGGTTTTAACCCTGCCGCCAAGTATCGACGGGTAAGAGGTAAGGTCTTCTACCGGTATAACTTTTACGCCCAGCGATTCAATGAATTTTTGTGTTCCTCCTGTGCTGTATAAGGTTGTTCCAATTTTATCGAGTTGGCGTATAATGGGCTCAAGGCCATCTTTATCGAAAACAGATATAAGTGCGCTTTTTATCAATTTGTCCTGTTCCATGTGTTTTTTTCTGAGTGATGCAAAAGTATTTCTTTTTCATTCGAAAGTTTGTATGTGGGGAACTTATTTATTTACATTTGACTAACAATCTGAGAGCCCTTATTTTTGATGGAAAATGTAATGGTTGAACTTTCACTCTTTTTGATAATATGAAAATCACTTTTCTAGGTACCGGTACATCACAGGGCGTTCCTATAATAGCCTGTCCATGCGAGGTTTGCCAGTCTGATGACATTAGAGATAAGAGGCTGCGAACCTCAGTTATGATCGAGAACGAAGGCCAGGCTTTTGTAATTGATACCGGGCCCGATTTCAGGGAGCAAATGCTGCGCGAAAAGGTAAAACGCATTGATGCAGTTATATACACACACGAACACAGGGACCATGTTGCCGGGCTGGATGATATACGCGGATTTAATTTTGTAATGGGCAAGGCCATTGATGTGTATGCTGATAGCAATGTTGAGAATGCCATAAGGAAAATATATCCCTACATATTTTCAGATATAAAATACCCGGGCATACCTGAAATTACGTTGCACAATATGAATGGAGAGCCCTTTACCATTGGCAAGACAAAATTCATACCAATTAAGGTAATGCACTACAAATTACCCATTTGGGGATACCGCATTGGCAGCTTTACATACATTACCGATGCTAACTTTATTCCGGATGAAGAGAAGGAAAAGATCAAAGGTTCGGATGTATTGGTGCTTAATGCACTCCGAATAGAAAAACACATTTCGCATTACACGCTTGAAGAAGCTATTGATGTGGCCCGTGAACTACAAGTAAAGGAAGTTTACTTTACCCACATTAGCCACCAGCTTGGCAAACATGCCGATGTAGAAAAGGAATTGCCTAAAGGTATGCACCTTGCATACGATGGGCTAAAGCTTGAATTGTAAGATCTATCTGATTATTTGAACGAAGCCCTTTAGGGTAACGGGCTTAATACCCGTAACGCGTATTTCGTTAACTACGCATACATAGTAGTAAACACCATCAGGGCATTTACCATGTGTGTGTTGGTCGGTACCATCCCAAAGTATCATAGGGTTGTTGGTATGGAACATTACCTGGCCCCAGCGGTTGAAAATGTTAATATCAATGCTCTGAATGTATCTGTATGGCAGAATAGGGGTAAAGAAATCGTTTTGATTATCGCCATTTGGCGTGAACACATTTGGCAAAGTATATTGCGGGCAGTTATCTACGCAGATGGTATTAAGTGCGCTTTCATTTCCAAACGAATCAACTGCTGTAACAGCGTAGCAGCCTGCTATAGAGGTTAAGCTGTCATTTACAAATATGGTATCGTTTACATTATTTATAGTTTTAATAATATGCAAATCGCCACCCTGAGTAGGAGTATAGTATATGTTATAATATTGAATAACATTTTTTATACCCGGGCAGGTATGGTCAGGGTTATTCCATATTAGTGAGTCCTGGTAAGTGTTACACTGAGGCGCTACAACCAAATGTGGGGCGCAAGGAGGAATGGTATCTTTAGGTGCGTTGCATTGTATTTCGGAAGAATCGAATAGTGGATGCAGTATACTTGAATCGCTATAAAAACTCCTTGATTTTACGTAATAGCAATAGTTTACTTTGTTGGTAAGATTAGTATCGGTATAGCTATGAACATTGCCGGGTACAGTAGCCAGAAATATAAAAGGTAGGCCAACAGGGCCATGGCGATAGATCAGATAGGTTGAATCAGTCCATGGTACATTCGATGTCCATGTCAGATTCATAGTATTATTACCCGGTTTAGTGGTAAGATAAATAGATGATGCCGGTGGTACAGAACCAATAGGGACAGTATCCTTGAAAAAGAAATTGAGTTTATACCTGTATGCGCTATCCTGCGTATCCAGTCCATTATCTTTATAGGTAGTATCGGTAGTTGAACCGAAATAAGGATACGTTCTTGTTACAAGTGGTGCATAATTGGTACCATTAATACCTGATGCTCGCAGCAAAGTATAGGTATAAGGGCCGGGGTAAGTATTGGTATCAAAGTCTGCAGCATCAATTTTTGGTTTTAACCAACGGGTAAAAATTGTACCATGGTTTAATGATGTGCTGTCTACACTAACGTTAGTTAATAAAGGTATGTCGCGCCTGATTAATACGCAGGTATCGTTTGATGCAATACCCAACGAACCATCTGCAAGTGGGTAAACACCAACAACCAGGTAGCTATAGGATAAGCCCGGTACGGCACTGTTATCGGTATAGCTTGTGGTGTTTGAAAAACCTATATAGGTATAGCCCGAAGATGGTGGAACACCTGTTACACAAGGGCCCGGTATAAACTTTATACAGCCAACTGCCCTATAAATATTGTACCCTATAACCTCGCTGCAAACACTCTTTTGCCATGATAAATTTACTGAGTTGCCAACTACATTAGCTGTTAAGCCTGTTATGGCAGGGCCTATAACATGTATGGTGGTGGTAAAGTACGAACTTAATGGAGGAGAGCCCGGATTGGTCGCTTTTATAGTTACGTTATAGGGCGACTTGCGTACTTCGGCACAATTGGTTTGCCATATAAACGTGCCTTTTGCTGGGTTTCCTTTTGTGTAGGTAAAAGTTGCACGGGGCACAGTGGCCGAATCGGGTTGGCCTGCAGCGCTCATTGTTATAGGTTTTCCGCCGGGTGCCGAAGCTATATAATTAAGTTTCAACACATCGCCGGCTATAATACAAGTATCGCTTGTACCGGTTATTACTGGGTCATTATTAAAACATTGCCCACTCACATTTATTTCCAGCTCCACATCCTGTATAGCTGAAATATGCCAGGTGGGGGGCTGGTTAGGAATAACAATGTGCTTATATGTGTTTATCCGTATAGAAAAATTATAAATACCGCCTTGTACTGCAGGGTTACACCAGGTAAGTGTTCCAGTAATAGGGTTAATACTTACTCCCGGCGGTATAGTATAGGTTGGTGCTTTTACTCCTCCTAACACAAGACAATTGCCTAAGGAGTAAGACATGCTGTCTCCATAAGGGGAATATGCTCCGGGATTATAATAAAAACACTGGCCGGTGCAAGCGCTGTCGCAAGTAAGGGGGTTTGTTATTAGTGGAGTTGCTACATTGTTGCCGGCTAAAGGATCAATATATAGTGTAGTGAACAGGTAAAAATCATAACTTCCTGAGCCAACCATATTGGTAATGTTATCCATACGGTCAGCATCATCTGTCCACATGGTATAAGAGCCTGCTCCCGGAAAAGTATGCCCGCTCGAGCTGCCTTTATAAATATTGATTTTTCTGCAGGTACATAATGAATCGCCCCCTGGGAATCCCTGCCCATCAGTAGGCCCGTTAGTCCGAATTAGGAGCTCAGAAACAGGACCATGAATATCATTATAGCCATAATACAATCGCATGGTATCTCGGTCGGCTACACTGCAATGGCCATTATCGTTTGGGTCCGGGTTTGTTAAAGGCCGTCCATTTGTAAATGTTACGACAGTTACCTCGTAAGTGGTGCCCGATATTTTTTTAAATGAAATATAGCCCGATACCTCGTGAGTTGCCTCAGCAAGTAGGGGTAACAGTAATAGAATTAATATCCTAAGTAGTTTTCTCACAGCGCTAATACCAGATATACCCTGGTAATTAATAGTTAGACTAAACTAACGGGAAAAGGTTAAAGGTATTGCTAAAAGAAATTCCCGCAGTGTCTGGTTGCAATAAAAAAGGGAGCAACTATTTAATTTGCCCCTGTGTAGTATCGCTGCTTTTCTTTGAAGTATCGCTATCTGTAGTACCTTTCGAAGCGTCTTTAAATTCTCTTATTCCCTGGCCAAGCCCCTTCATAAGTTCGGGTATCTTTTTACCGCCAAAAAATACCAATGCTATTACACCAATCAGTATAATTTCTCCGGGTTTTATTGCATCTAAAAAAAGTAACATATTTTGGTTTTATTTAAAATTACTTCAAAGATAATACATTTCAGCAAAAATGGGCTCTATTTAACTGCTCATATAAATATAAGGAATATCACTACTTTTACGGGCAATTTTAAGCTATAAGTGGAAACAATTAACAATAAACGCCTCGAATACTTTGAAGAGCAGGCTAAAACGCGTGCCAAAAAAAGAAAAAAGCACTCGTATTATTGGAACGATATTACCTATTTCTGTAATTATTTTGCCCATGAGGGCCTTTCAGTTCTTGAAATTGGTTGTGGCACCGGCGAACTATTAAATGATATAAAGGGTAAGCGTAAGGTCGGTATCGATTTCAGCCCTGCTATGATCGAAGTGGCCAAGGGCCAGTTTCCGGCAGTAGAATTCCATTGCATGGAAGCTGAAAATATTACCCTTAACGAAAAGTTTGATCTTATTATTCTTTCCAATCTTATTGGCCACCTTGATGATGTACAAAAGGTATTGGAGTCATTGCAGAAGTTTTGCCATAGCCGTACAAAGGTTATTGTAACCTTCCACAATTATTTATGGGAGCCCTTTTTAAAACTAGCTGAAGCATTAGGCCTTAAAACCCCAACCGATAACCTGAACTGGCTGGGTAAGAATGACTTAAATAACCTGCTGTATATATCTGGCTTCGATGTGTATAGAAGCACCGGCAGAATGATATTACCTTTCAATATACCGCTACTCGCACCATTATTCAACAGGTATATAGCCAAACTGCCATTTTTCAGGCATTTTTGTATGAATCAGTATTCGTTTGCAAAGCCTTTGCCGGTGGATGGAGGGCAGGAATATTCTGTATCGGTAGTAATACCCGCACGTAACGAAAGTGGCAATATTGAAAATGCAATTACCCGCATGCCGAAGCTTGGCAACCATACCGAAATTATATTTATTGAAGGCAACTCTACCGATGATACCTGGGATGCCATACAAAAGATACAGCAGAAATATTCGCCGCAATACGATATTAAAGTAGGCCAGCAAAAAGGCAAAGGCAAAGGCGATGCAGTTAGAGTGGGTTTTGATATGGCTACCTGCGACATATTAATGATACTCGATGCCGACCTTACTGTTCCACCAGAGGACCTTGTTAAATTTTATGAAGCCATGGCATCCGGTAAAGGCGACTTTATAAATGGTTCGCGCCTTGTATATCCTATGGATAAAGAGGCTATGCGTTTTTTGAATTTGCTGGGCAATAAGTTTTTTAGTTTGGCATTTACATGGCTATTAGACAGGCCATTTAAAGATACATTGTGTGGTACCAAAGTTATTTTCCGCGATGATTATAGCTACCTGAAACGTAACCGCACTTTCTTTGGTGAATTCGACCCGTTTGGTGATTACGATTTGCTTTTCGGGGCACATAAATTAAACCTTAAAATGGTTGAGATACCTATAAGATATAAGGAAAGAACATACGGCACCACCAATATTTCACGCTTTAAACATGGGCTTTTATTGCTGCGTATGTGTGCTTTTGCAGCACGCAAAATAAAGTTCATATAAAAATACTCACCCCTGTCTGCCAACAGGCAGGCCAACCCCTCTCAATAAAATAGAGGAGGGAGATTTGTGAAAAACAAGCCACAGATTCACAGATTAATCAATATAAGTTTATTCACTATCTAATTAGCACAGATTTGATTTTCTGAAATATTCAGAAAATGAATCTGCGAATCTGTGGCAATTTATTTTATCTTTAAAAAAAAATTCAACGCTTCTCCCTTGATACTTAATAGAGAAGAGGTGAGTAATTAAAATGGCCAAAACCAAAACATCATTTTTTTGCCAGAATTGTGGCACCCAGTCACCAAAATGGGTCGGCAAATGTGCTAATTGCGCTGAGTGGAACACTTATGTAGAAGAAGTTATTCAGAAGAAGCAATCGCACAGTAAGCAAGCTTATTCTATTACATCAGATAAGCCACATCTTATTTCAGATATTGTAGCAGGTAACACCTTGCGTTTTCCTTTACCCGATAAAGAACTGAACAGGGTATTAGGAGGAGGATTGGTGCAGGGATCATTAGTATTGTTTGGCGGAGAGCCGGGCATTGGCAAATCTACCTTGCTACTGCAAATAGCATTATCGGCAAGCAATTTAAAGGTGCTGTATGTATCGGGCGAAGAAAGTCAGGAGCAATTGCGCATGCGTGCCGAACGCATTGGCATTACCAATAAGAACTGTTACGTACTTACCGAGACTACCATTCAGAATATATTCCAGCAGCTTGAGATAATAAAACCACAACTGCTTATTATAGATTCTATACAGACATTATATACCAGCCTCATTGATTCTGCACCGGGCAGTATATCGCAAATACGCCAATGTACGGCAGACTTGATGCGTTATGCTAAAACCACACAAGTGCCTGTGTTTATTATAGGCCATATTACTAAAGATGGTTCTATTGCCGGGCCAAAGGTATTAGAGCACATGGTTGATACAGTGCTGCAGTTTGAAGGAGACACGTATCACATATACAGGTTATTGCGTACGACTAAAAACCGTTTTGGTTCAACCAACGAACTGGGTATTTACGAAATGACAGGCACCGGTTTGCGCGAAGTAAGCAACCCATCGGAAGTTTTAATTACTGTTCGCGAAGAACCGGTGAGTGGGGTTGCTATAGCTGCTATTACCGAAGGTGTAAGGCCACTAATGATAGAGACACAAGCATTGGTAAGCACTGCAGCATACGGCACACCACAGCGATCCTCGACCGGGTACGACCTGCGCAGGCTATCGATGTTGCTGGCAGTATTAGAAAAGCGTTGTGGTTTCAGACTGGGTTCGAAGGATGTGTTTTTAAATATTGCAGGTGGTATTAAAGTAGAAGACCCTGCGACGGATCTTGCAGTTGTAGCCGCTATACTTTCATCGGGTGAAGAAGTACCTATATCTCCGCGTTATTGCTTTGCAGGCGAAATTGGCCTTTCAGGCGAAATACGCCCTGTTAACCGCATAGACCAGCGTATATCAGAAGCTGAAAAAATGGGCTTTGAACAAATATTTATTTCGAAATACAATAAAAAAGAGATACCCAAGAACAACATCATCAAAGTTCAAATGGTGGGCAAAATGGAGGAGTTCTTCTCTAAACTTTTTGGATAAATAATACTATTAAATGATATATGGATTAACTTTGTGGTCTGCATATCGGATATAGTATGAACCTCAGTCCCAATTTCCGTTTCCCATCAACCGAACACTGGATAACAGCATTGCTTTTTCTGTGCATTTTATTGTTTGCCTGGGTTAAAACGGCTTACCCTAAAAAGGTATCGCTTGTTTTTAGTGAGGTATTTACTGCCACTTTGCCTCAGGACGATAGTGGTATTAACCTGGCATCTATAGCCATGTTCGTTATTTTTATCTGCACTTCGGTATTGCTGGGTATGAATTTAATGCACCTTAATAAAGTGTATTTATATACCAATGCTGCTGAGGAATTTGCCTCGCTGGCGCTCTTTTTGTTCGTTATATATATAGGTAAAACCTTACTCATACTCTTTTTGGGCTTCGTGTTCGAGCAGCAGGAAAGGGCATGGGAGTATTTGTCGGAGATATATGCTTTTGCCCACTTTCTGGGTATAGTGCTGCTGCCTGCTGCTTTGCTGGTTACCTATACCACGCCAATAAACAGTCGCATGGCTTTAGAGGCTGTTTTTATAGGTATAGCACTTTTGTTCGTTTACCGGACGATAAAAATGTTTATCCTCATGACAAACAAAGGCTTAAGCATGATGTATTTATTTTTGTATATTTGCGCCCTTGAAATTTTACCTTTTGCATTGATAGTTAAGTATGCGAAAATGAGTCTTGGCATATAAGGTAAATAGAAACCAAATGGAATGAAGATAAAGAAAATACTCATCTCGCAACCCCGCCCCGAAATTGAACGTTCCCCCTATTTTGAAATAGCCAGGAACTTTAATATTGAGGTTGATTTCAGGCCTTTTATACAGGTTGAGGGCGTTCCGGCAAAAGAATTCCGTAAACAACGTATCGATGTATTATCGTACAACGCAGTTATAATGACCAGCAAAAATGCGGTCGATAACTACTTTAGGATATGCAATGAGTTGAGGGTTATTGTGCCTGAAACCATGAAGTATTTCTGTATTTCAGAAGCTACGGCCTACTATTTACAAAAGTATATACAGTTCCGCAAAAGGAAGATATTCTTCAGTAATTTCTCATTTGCCGACTTAGTTGAGATCATAAAGAAGAAGCATATGGCAGAGAAATTTTTACTGCCTTGCACCGATGCTCCTAATGATGAGTATACTGATTTATTGGATAAAGAGAACATACGTTATGTAAAAGCTCCTTTATACAAAGCTGTTTACAGTAATCTTACCGATATTACCATGTCGCAGTACGATATGATAGTGCTATTCAGCTCAGCGGGCATCACTTCATTACTGAATAACTTCCCCGATTTTAAGCAGAACCATACACTTATAGCTGCATTCGGAGAGCAAACAGCTAAAGCTGTAATACATGCAGGCCTCAGGTTACATATTCATGCCCCACAGCCACAAGCGCCTTCAATGGCAATGGCCCTTGAGCAGTTTTTAAAGGGCGAACAAAAAGGAAAGCAGCATCAATGGGAACCCGTAAGTCTTTCTATTCAGAACATAGAAGAGATGACCCCGGAGAAGAAAATGCCTCCAAGACGTAATGTAAGGTCAGTAGCAAAACCTAAAGAAGTACCTGTAGCCGTTATTGAAAAGAAAGTAATAGAAGTAAAGGTTGCTAAGCCTGAAAAGAAAGTTATAGAAAAGCCAAAGCCAGTTGCTAAAAAGGCGGTAAAGCCAGTAGTAAAAAAAGCTAAGGTAGCTCCTAAAAAAGTGATAAAGCCTGTTGCTAAAAAGAAAGTGGTAAAGCCTGTTCCTAAAAAAGCTGCAAAGCCAATTAAGAAGAAGGTGAAACCTGCTAAGGCTAAAAAGGCAAAGAAACCGGTTGCTAAGAAAGTGGTAAAGAGCCCAAAAGGAAAGAAGAAGGCAAAGCCGGCAAAACGCAAAAGATAGTTCACCCTTCAATATGGTAACTGATACCCGCCGGCTAACCCTGCGAAAAACTGAGCGCCTTTACGAAAAGAAAGCCATTGAAACTCTTTTTGCTGATGGCAAATCATTCAGCAGTCCGCCTTTACGTTTATTGTGGACTGTTTTTGAAGGGAAAGCTGAACCGCCTGTAAAAGTGGCTTTTGCAGTACCTAAAAGAAGTTTTAAAAGAGCCGTTGACCGCAACTTGTTAAAGAGAAGGATGCGTGAGGCTTATCGGAAGAACAAGTATATACTATATGGTGCTGCGGAATTGAACATGAAACATTATCAAATGATGTTCGTTTATACAAGCAAGGAGAAAGCATTGTACCCCGAAATTGAGTCTAAAATAGTAGTAACTTTACAACGATTAGTAGATAAAACCAATGGCAAGTAAGCTTTTAATTCTGCTTATTAAGTTTTACCAGGGTGCTATTTCCCCTTGGATAATGGGTGCTTGCCGTTATACACCCACCTGTTCGCAATACAGTATTGAAGCAATTACCAAATATGGCTTTTTTAAAGGGGCTTACTTGTCATTCAGGCGTTTTCTTTCGTGCAACCCCTTTAACCATAAACATGGGTACGACCCTGTACCCTAATAAATAGATTGATTATGATTTCGAAGGTCTTGAAAAATATAAAGAAGTTCCGCCTGCTATTGGCAGTATTGGCTATCGGCACTTACGCGTTTCTTTCGTATAGCTTTACCGATAACTACTTTGAAATATCTAAGAACCTCGATATCTATTCCACTACGTTGAAGGAACTCGACCTGTATTATGTAGATAGTATAAACCCGGGGGAAATGGTAAAGACGAGTATTGATGCTATGCTTGCATCGCTCGACCCGTATACCGATTACATACCTGAATCGGAAATAGAAGACTTCCGGTTTATGACGACAGGGGAGTATGGAGGAATTGGCGCTATTGTGCAACGTGATAGTAATGGCATAGAAATTGCAGAACCATACTTAGGTTCACCAGCGGCTAAGGCAGGGCTTAACGCTGGCGATAAACTGGTAAGTATAGATGGTATTTCGACCACCGGCAAGAATACTGATGACGTAGGTAAACTTTTAAAAGGGCAGGCCGGTACAACCGTAAAGCTAATGGTGCTTAGCCCGAATGCAACAACACCTGTGGAAAAGATAATTACGCGTGAAGTTATTAAGGTAGGTAACGTACCTTATTATGGCATGGTTGCTGATAATATAGGCTACATAAGGCTTAGTGAGTTTACCGAAAGGGCGGGGGATAATGTAAGGAATGCATTAATTGAACTAAAGAAAGAACACAAACTAAAAGGTATAATACTCGACCTGAGAAATAACCCCGGTGGACTATTGAATGAGGCGGTTAAAATGGTAAACATATTTGAACCTAAAGGGCAATTAGTAGTAAATACCCGCGGCCGTAGCAGGGAGTGGAATCACCCTGATAATACAGGTGGTGACCCGATAGATACTACCATACGTATTGCTGTAGTGGTAAATAGTGGCTCTGCTTCTGCTTCTGAAATTGTAACCGGTACAATACAGGATTTAGACAGGGGAGTTGTTATAGGCACACGCACTTATGGCAAAGGCCTGGTGCAACAGACACATCCGCTTAGTTATAACTCTCAACTTAAATTTACCATTGCCAAATATTATACTCCCAGCGGAAGGTGTATACAGGCCCTTGACTATAGCCACCGCAGCGCCGATGGTACAGTAAATAAAGTACCTGATTCACTTAAATCTGCTTTCAGAACCAAACATGGCCGCGTAGTTTACGATGGTGGCGGTATAGCTCCGGATATTGCCATAGATCCTCTGAAAATAAGCCCTGCTACTATTAACCTGGAGACGCAGTTTCTGATATTTAATTATGCTACTCAGTTCAGGTTAAGCCATAACTCCATTGCACAAGCCGATAGCTTCTCATTGAGCGATGATGAGTATGCGAAATTTGTTGATTTTGTAAAGGCACATAATTTTAAATACACCACTAAAACAGACCAGTTACTTAAGCAATTAAAGGAAGCAACTGAGAATGAAAAGTATGATGCCGACCTTAAAACATCGTACGATAAGATTGACAAGGATATGGCAGAGGCGAGGAAAAATGATATGATAAAATATAAACCTGAAATAAAGCGCGTGTTGGAAGAAGAAATTGCATCACGTTACTATTATGAAAAGGGCAGAATACAATCGGGGTTAAAAGATGACCGTGATATAAAGAAGAGTATTGAGATACTTAATAATACTGCAGTGTACGACTCTGTACTTACGACTATAGCAGTACCTAAACGCCCTTTCTATAATGGTGCTATGAAATCATGGCCACCTGCATCGCAGGGAAAGTAAATATTAGCTGTTGGTTAAGTAAAATGCATCCAAAGGTTAATTGAGCTTGCGGTTGAAAAAAAAGCCTTTAAAAGTTTGCGAAAGAGTTTTATTATTATTAAGTTAGCTTTATTAAATTCGAAGAGCATGTATGAAATGAGCAAAAAAATACTCGAAAGGGTAAGCTTCGATAGGGTTCTATTCCGTAAGGAATTGATGAAAGCTATAGCATGGCTTAAACCCGATGAGAAATTATTGTTACAAGTTTGGTGCCTGTCTACTTTTGGTCATATGTACAAGGATGTAATACTCGAAGTATTTCGTGGCGTTACTAAGATGTAATAAAGTCAAGGTTCCTTTTTATTCCTTCGTATCCGGCACGCTGTAATGGCGAGCCTGAGAATATTTTTGAGAAAACCTCTTCTGTTATTTCTTCCCAGTCCTGTTTTTTCATTCCGAGTAATGCGGGGTTTGCTTTCATCTTTTCTTCGGTATGCGGATGAGAAAACCTGTTCCATGGGCATACATCCTGGCACACATCGCAGCCAAACATCCAGTTGTCCATCTTGCCTTTCATTTCAGTCGGTATGGCTTCCTCTAACTCAATGGTAAAATACGAAATACATTTGCTGCCATCAACTACATTGGGTCCCACTATAGCTTGCGTAGGGCAAGCATCTATACATCGTGTGCAACTGCCGCAGTAATCTTTTATGGGCCCGTCATAGATCAGTGCAAGGTCGATGATCAGCTCGGCCAGAAAAAAGAAAGAACCTTTACCCGGGCGTATGAGTTGTGAGTTTTTTCCTATCCAACCAAGGCCACTTTTCGCTGCCCATGCACGTTCCAGCACAGGTGCCGAATCTACAAATGCCCTGCCGTTCACCTCTCCAACATGTTCACGAATACTTGAAAGCATTTCTTTGAGCTTGTCTTTTATTACATAATGATAATCCCTGCCATAAGCGTATTTAGAAATTTGTGGAGTATTCTCATTTTGTTTTTCTTCAGGGAAGTAATTAAGCATTAACGATATTACCGACTTTGCGCCCGGCACAAGTATGCGCGGATCAAGCCGCATATCGCCATAGTTAGCCATATAGCCCATTTGTCCATGCATGTTCTGGTGCAGCCATTTTTCAAACCGTGGCGCTTCTTCTTCTAGAAATTCAGCTTTTGAAAAACCGCAATATTCAAACCCCAGGCGTTTAGCTTCCTGCTTTATAAAAGCCGAATAGCTCTCTGTGTTCATTTAGAAAAGGCCGGGTGAATTATGCCTGATCTTCTTCAGGTGTTTATAGGTCTTGTCAGTTGCTTCTCTGCCACGCGGTGTGCGGGCAAGGTATCCTTCCTGTATCAAAAAAGGTTCATAGACTTCTTCAATAGTACCTGCTTGTTCGCCAACTGCAATGGCAATGGTGGATAAGCCTACAGGCCCGCCTTTGAATTTTTCAACTATAGCAGAAAGTATGCGGTTATCCATTTCATCGAGGCCGTTCTCATCAACGTGCAGGGCTTTAAGCGCAAACTGTGTAATTGCCAGATCAATACCCTGGCCTTTTACCTGTGCAAAATCACGCACCCTGCGCAACAGTGAGTTAGCAATACGTGGGGTACCCCTGCTTCGGCGGGCAATTTCATGCGATGCCTCCTCGGTTATAGATATGTTCAGAATATCTGAAGAGCGTTCTATAATTCTTTGTAATAACTCTGATGTATAGTAATCGAGCCTGAAATTAATTCCGAAACGGGCGCGTAAGGGTGAGGTAAGCAAACCCGCGCGGGTAGTGGCTCCAATGAGGGTAAATGGATTTAACTTTAACTGTACACTGCGTGCATTCGGGCCGCTGTCAATCATTATGTCTATACGGTAGTCTTCCATGGCAGAGTATAAATACTCTTCCACAACAGGGCTAAGGCGGTGTATCTCATCAATAAATAAAACATCGTACATACCCAGGTTGGTAAGCAAGCCTGCAAGGTCGCCCGGCTTTTCAAGTACAGGGCCCGACGTAATACGTATGTTTACCTGTAATTCAGATGCTATAATATTTGCAAGTGTAGTTTTGCCCAAGCCCGGAGGGCCGTGTAGCAGAACGTGGTCAAGCGCTTCTTCTCTTTGCTGGGCTGCCTGTACAAAAATGCGAAGGTTCTCCACTACTTTCTCCTGTCCCGAAAAGTCAGCAAACTCCTTGGGCCGAAGAACTTTTTCAACTTCTTTTTCGGCTGAGCTTAAATGTTCGCTATCTGGGACAAGGTTCTCGTTCATGTATATATTGCGTGAATCAGACAAAAATAGGAAATATATCTACCAATTTGGCTTAATCAATTATCCTCTATAGAATGGGCAAGCTTAGTACGTGGAAAAATAGCCGCAAACAATTCAAATGGCGATAACAGAACGCCATAGGAGTAGGTTGGGGAGTTGAAGTTTTGAACAATAGCTGGGTTGTTTATGATCATTAAGCGATATCCAACCTGTGTATAAAGGCCAAGCCATTTTTTAAAGTTGTAGTCAATTTCAACTTGCGGTTCGTAGGGTACCACAGTATGAGAATCTTGCGTGTTAAAAAAATACTGATAGCTCGAACCCCCAAGGCCGAGGCAGAATGGTGTTATGTATATTTTCCAATGCTTACTAAGGTTCATTATATACTGCACATAGTAAGAGAAGTATGCAAAACTGAGACTTGCAGTAACTACATCACTTCCAATGGTCTCTTTTTTGGTTATAGAAGAAGATAAAAAGTTATATCCCCCACCTATGGTGAGTTTTTTTCCAAAGGTTACTCCTACTGCAAAGCCCGATATATAAGCGTTGTAATTTGTTATAAAAGAATTGCGAGAAGTGAAGCTGAATGTAAATGTACCTTTAGTGTTGACCGCATGCTGCAGGGAATCGATGAACTGGGCCTTAGCAAAGAGACCTGTGAAAATGAACAAAATAATAATGAATAGTTTCTTCATATACCCTTGCCAAAGGTAGATGTTTTTAAAGAGAAAGTCCACGGTTATAAATGGACTTTCTTTTTGTTTCAATACAAATTACTCTACATGCTTTATGCCGCCAATGCCATCGGCATCGCTTTGCATAACTTTAGCCGGGCCGTGGTAGCGTACCCCGCCAACACCCGATGATTGCATGTATACTTCCTTATTGGCATAAACACTTGCAGCGCCCACACCATTTACATTTACATGCAGCACATCAACTATATAGTTATCTGCCTCGAGTGAACCCACACCATTATCTGATATATCTGCAAATATTGATTTACCTGCCAGCTTCAATGAGCCAACACCATCTTCTGAACCTTTTACACTATCAGCATTTAGCAAGAGTGAAATAGAGCCCACACCTTCCGATTGAAAATGGAAATTCTTAAGCTTTAGTGTATCGGTGCACTTGGTAGTACCTACTGATGAGATCTCCATGTAATTGATGGTTGTTAGGGTAATATATATGTCAGTCTTTGTACTCAAATGGTTTGTATGCGAACTCGAAGTATCTTCAATCGATAAAGTATCACCCACATTACTCACCTTCAAATCTTTTGGGTAATAGCCTTTTACTACCATTCCTTCTTTATCACCTTGTGTAAGGTAGATATTAAATACTCCGTCGGCATGAATGGCTTTAAAGCTTTTAATATCTATCGTTTTGCCTTCTGCAGGTAACTTGGTGTAGCTATCTTTCGATGAGCCATCGGTAATAATGCAACCGCCCAAAACAAAAGCAGTTAAATAGATGATTTTTTTCATTTTCATTGATATAGGTTTCATGGTATGCTATTTTGTCGTAAGACGAATAGCTACCACAATTTGTTACAAATTCAAATAGAACACGGATAAAACTGATTAAACGGGTCTTCGCTGATTTTATCTGTGAGTATCTGTAATATCCGCGTCATCAGTGTTCTATCTTATTTCGTATTAGCAATCAATAGCTTCCATGCTTCTTCTACCCTGTGCGTTTCTATTAGTTTTTGTGCTGCTTTATGTAATTCTTCTTCTGAAGTAAAGCTTTCGGTAGATACATAACCTTGCATATCGGGTAGCTTAGGTGTGTTACCCAGCAACCCTAAATTATTACCGGTCAATATTTTACTGTTGCGTATAGAAGTAGGTAGAGCATCAACCCCCATGCCCAGGTTATGCCCCGGTTGTGGTTGTTCAAATAAAGCTTTTCCACTTGCACGGCAATACCAACTGCCACCCATACGGCCTACCAGATCAATTTTATTTGGGTCTATTCTTTTGTTAGAATCCATTACATCTTCACATCCCGCAATGCATCTTGCCCGAACCACCGCCATCTCCTGTTTGTTTTACTCCCAGTACTTCACATTCCAGTTGCACAGGAGATTCTTTTACACGAAATGGCTTCACCTGCTCAGATGCAATAGGAGTGAAGCCCGATTTTTCAAATTCATTTACCCCTTTAGGGTACTCGGCACTTGCCAGCGATGCTTGCTGAACCATACTATAATTAACCACATTTATAACTACCTCAGGTACTTCCAACACATTATCATGTGTGTTT
>Ga0207054_1036_pt1 | contig 47699 bp, 34 predicted proteins | sample Alteio_BWMinCont_60_FD_153288 | JGI IMG/M metagenome (GOLD analysis project Ga0207054, IMG submission 153288) | Enriched cells from forest soil in Barre Woods Harvard Forest LTER site, Petersham, Massachusetts, United States -... | ecosystem: Environmental > Terrestrial > Soil > Temperate forest >... | reverse complement strand
GTGATGGTGACAGGAAATTAATAAGTACGCCAGAGTTAATGAACATAGCATGGGATGGTGCCAATAGCAATCCTGTGGTGACAGTAGATAAAGAGTCTTCAGATTATTATACCTATTCATTTCCATACGGCAAAAGTGGCTTAGGCGGAATAATTGCTCATGGCTGGAGTAAACTCACATATCATAACCTGTATAATGGTATTGATATTGTGTTTTATTACCCTAGTAAAGGTGGGCTTGAATATGATATAATTGTTCACCCTGGCGCAGATCCTTCCGTTGTGAAAATGAACTATACCGGTGCTAAAGCTTTATTAAAAGCGGGTAATATTTATCTTTCAACGTTTTCTGATTTTACAGATCATGCACCAACAGCTAAAGATGAAAATGGTGCTAGTGTTGCTTCTAATTATGTGTTAAATAATAACTCAGTATCTTTTAAGGTAGGTAAATATGACAAGAGTAAAACATTAACCATTGACCCATGGGTTACTACTACAAGTTTTACTACAACTAACTCAGCATACGATATCGGGTATGATGTTTTTGGTAATGTTTATGTTTATGGTGGCGGAGCTTCAACGGATTATCAGTTACAGAAATATGGTTCAACAGGGGTTTTACAATGGACATATACAACCTCATTTCCGGTATTTGGTTTATCAGCACATGCTTATGGCGATTTGGTTACCGATACAAGAAATGGCGTTTCGTATATAATGGGCTCTGAAAACCCTTCAGGTTGCCCAGTTGTTAGTATAAGTCCGGGTGGTGCTGTTATTCATACTTTCCCAGGCAGTAGTTCGGTATCGGAGTTATGGCGTATGGATTTAGATTATTGTCATAACCTTCTGATAATTGGTTCGGGTGAAAATGGTGGGCCTTATCAGGCTGAAACCCTTGATACTGCGCTTACTACATTTACAAAAATGAATGTGCTTAATTATGATTCCTCATTTCACGATATGTGTTTACTCGGGCTCGATCAGGTAGGCCATGCTTATATGGCGCAATCTGAAGCATCGGGTGCCAGTACGCAAAATATGTTCAACAATGTATTTATGCAACTGCCTGTACCTTCGCTGCTTCCTGCAGCATATTTTGTAAGCGACGGATATACCTTTCAGGAAATTGGTTCAATAAAATATTATCCTAGTGGAGGTTTTGGCCCTGTTGTAGGTAACGGAATGAATGGATTGGCTGCCAGTAAAAGTATAGTTGCTACTTATGATGGTGCTACTGTAAAAACATGGACCCCAGGAGGTACATTTAGAAAAAGTGCAACCCCCGGAGGAGCTTCTTTTACACAAGGTGGAATTGACTTGGATTGCCAGGGGCATGTATACGTGGGTAGTGGCAGCACTATATCTGTGTATGACTCTAATTTAGCATCTATCGGTTCAATACCTGTAGCCAATACAGTTTACGATTTAAAGATTGCCGGAGCTGATATGGCGTATGCCTGCGGTAAAACATTTGTAGGAGCCTATAAGAATACATATGTAGCAAAAATGGTAACCATTACCTCAACCGCACCTTCAGCATGTGCTGCCTGTAATGGACAAGCAACAGCGAATGTTAGCTGTGGTTCAGGCAACTATACATATAAGTGGAGCAACGGTGCAACTACTTCTACTATAACCGGTTTATGTCAGGGTATCTATTCTGTAACAGTTGTCGATGCCTCTACATGTGCAGGTAATGGCAGAGAAGATACTGCCCAGGTTAAATTTATTTTGCCGGGCGGGCCAACTGTAAGTATCACTTCTAAAACTAATGCATTATGTAATGGAGGCGCAGGCGGAACTGCAACAGCAAATGCTACAGGCGGAGTAGGACCATATACCTATAGCTGGTCGCCTTCAGGTCAAACAAATGCTACAGCAACCAACCTTAGTGAAGGTACCTATACAGTAACTGTTAAAAATGGCAGTGGTTGTATTAGTGTGGATACTGTAGTAATAGGCCAGCCGGCACAAATACAAGTTGGTGTAAGTTTATCTCCTTCCTGTTCGGGTAGTAATGGAAGTGCAACTGCAAATGTAACAGGCGGCGTAGGGCCATACACTTATAACTGGACCCCATCGGGCGGAACAAATGCAACAGCCAGTGGCTTAAGTGCAGGAACATATACGGTTACTGTAAAAGATAATAATGGTTGTTCACAAACACAAACTGCAAAAATTACAACTGCTACAGGTACAGGGCCAACAGTTACTGTAGGCGCAATTACTCCTGCATCGTGCTCTGTTTGTAATGGAGCTACCAGTGTTACAGCATCAGGTGGAACCGGCCCATATACTTACAACTGGTCAAATGGTGCAACAACAAGTAATGTAAGTAATTTGTGCGGCTCAACATATACAGTTTCTGTAAGTTCAGCGGGTGATACCGTTGTGGTACCATTTTATGAAGAAGATTTTACCACAGGCGGAGCAGGATGGACATTAAATATTGCAGGAACAGGAACGCCTGGCACCCATCCTAATAAATGGGTGGTTGATAATAGTACTCAGTTATGTAATACAGGGAATTATTTGCATGTGGCCTGCAGTAGTACTAATGCCTATTATACATGTACAACAGGAGCTCATTATGATCCTGGGGTTCCAAGTTTTGATAATGCTGCAACCGATCTGTATGCTTCTTCGCCAACTATTTCAACTGTTGGTGAAAGTGGTATGGTTCTTAATTTTACATACGAATGCGATGGAAATTCATCAGCCGATTATAGCCTTGTTAGTTTTAGTAGTAATGGCGGTACCACATGGAATGACCAGCCAACAAAATATAGTGGTGTTACAACATGTACCAAAGTATCTGTTCCGATTCCTGCTACCTATGCCGGAATTCCAAATTTCCGTTTTGCGTTCCGCTGGATAAATAAAGGCAATGGAAAAGGAAATGATCCACCAATGGCAGTAGATAGTATTTCGATTGGTGCAAAATCTTTTGTTACCGGATGCCCAACTACACAAATAATATCAGTTCCACCTAATGGTTCATTCTCGGTAACAACTACACCTGTTAATGCATCATGTGGCGCAAATAATGGTTCGGCTACAGCCAGCCCCACACCAACAGGCGCATATACTTATAAATGGTCAAACGGACAAACAACGCAAACGGCTACAGGACTTGGCTCAGGTACATATACGGTAATAGTTTCTGTCGGTGGCGGATGCTCCGATACTGTCACTGCTGTGGTAAATAATAGTGGCGGCCCTTCTGTCTCATCTATAACCCGAACGGAAGTTTTATGTAACGGCGGTAATACCGGCACTGCTATAGCCAATGCTACAGGTGGTGTTACACCATACACATATAATTGGAGTAGTGGACAAACAACATCTTCGGTTAGTAATCTTGCAGTAGGTACTTATACATGTACTGTCAAAGATAAAAACGGATGCCAGACAAGTGATACTGTAGTTATTACCCAGCCAAATGCTATTACTGCAAGTATTTCGGGAACAACACAGGCAAATTGCGGTGCTTCGAATGGTAGCGCCACAGCAACTGCAAGTGGTGGTACAGGAGCGCTTAAGTATAGCTGGAATACAACACCTGTTCAAACTACGGCAGCAGCAACAGGCTTGCCATCAGGTTCGTATACATGTACAGTTACCGATGCCAATGGTTGTTCGAAAACAGTTACTACTACTATTACTAATAGTGGTGGTGCAACGGTTACATCAACAACTACCGATCCTAAATGTAATGGAGGTACAGGTACTGCTGTTGCTAATGCTACAGGTGGTTCAACGCCATACACATATAACTGGAGTAGTGGGCAAACAACATCTTCGGTTAATAACCTTGCTGCCGGATCATATACATGTACCGTTAAAGACAACAATGGTTGCATAGCTACCGATACGTTAACAATTACACAGCCTGCGGCTATTGGAGGAACTGCATTTGTTACCAATGCATCGTGCGGTGCAAGTGATGGCTCTGCTGTAGCTAATGCAGCTGGTGGAACAGGTGCGTATACCTATAGTTGGAGTGGTGGACAAACTACCTCATCAATAACAACTCAGCCTGCAGGTTCATATACCTGTACGGTTACCGATGCAAATAACTGTACAGGTAAAATTACTGCACTAATAAGCAATAATGGCGCACCAACAGTATCAGCAGGACAGGTTAATGAAAAATGTTTTGGCGATAATATAGGTACAGCTACCGTAAATGCAAGTGGCGGTGCAGGTGGATATACCTATAGCTGGAATGGTGGCCAAACCACCTCATCTATAAGTAATCTTACTGCGGGCACATATACCTGCACAGTTACCGATTCAAAAGGTTGTTCATCTATTGATACAGTAAAAATTACCCAACCTGCAGCGCTTGCATCTACCATTACACCGGTAGCAGCATCTTGCGGAAAAGCGGGTAGTGCCAGTGTTACTGCTATAGGTGGTACAGGGCCTTATGTGTATTCGTGGAATACAACACCAGCACAAACAACATCTACTATAACCAATCTTGTTGCAGGTGGCTATACCTGCACTGTTACCGATGCTAATAATTGTATTCAGACCTTAAACACTACTGTTACCGGTAATTCGGGCCCGGTAGTTACAATAAGCTCTGATACCACTATACTGGCAGGCAGTACTGTAACTGTAGTATCTACCGGTGGAGGCACATACCAATGGACACCACCAACAGGATTAAGTTGCGATACTTGTGCTACGACTATTGCCAAGCCAACAAAAACAACATCGTATTGCGTATTGGTTACCGATAAAACTGGTTGTGCTGATAGTACTTGTATGACCATTACTGTTGACGAACCTTGTGGGGAGATATTTGTACCTAATGCTTTTTCGCCTAACGGAGATAACCAGAACGATCTGGAATGTGTATATGGCGGTTGCATAGCAACAATAGATTTCAATATATACGATCGTTGGGGTAACAGGGTGTTCCATACTACCGAACCTTTGCAGAATTGCTGGGATGGTAAGTATAATGGGCAATTGATGAATACTGGAGTGTTTGTTTACTACCTGAATGCAGTACTTGATAATGGAGATAAAGTAACCAAGAAAGGAAACATTACTTTGTTACGCTAACTATATAAAGTTTATTTAACACAGAATATTGAATACGATGAAATACGGAAAACTAATTAAAGCAATAGGAGTGGCAGTTGTAATTGCAGGCAATGTAAATGCGCAAGACATACACTTCTCTCAATTTTACATGGACCCGCTTCAGCAAAACCCTGCTATGGCTGGTGCCGATCACGATTTGCAGGCTATACTTAATTATAAAAACCAGTGGGCAACAGTAGCATCTCCTTATAAAACAGTGGCCTTTTCGTACGATATGCGATTGACAAAACCGAGCAGTAAAAGAAGAGGGTTCTGGGCAGCCGCTGTGAATTTTTATAGTGATAATTCTGGCGATGCTAACCTGGGTACCACACAAGTAAACCTGACTGCTGCTTACCATGTAATGATGGGCCAGTATAGCCACCTCGGCGTTGGTTTAATGGGCGGGTATGCACAACGTAGCGTAAACTATTCTGCTTTGCAATGGGGTAACCAGTACGACGGAACAGCGTATAATGCTGCTTTGCCAACAGGCGAGCCTGCCGGGGCAGCCAATTCTATATCGTATTTAGATGGCTCTGCTGGTATTGAATATACTTACGATAACTCATCAGGCGCTATTGATGTTACCGATAATCATGCATTAAAATTTAATGTTGGCTTATCTGTTTTCCATATCAACCAACCCAAGTATTCTTTTTACAGCGATGGTGAGAAATTGATGATGCGTTATACTTTCCATGCCAATAGTCTTATAAGCTTAGGTTCATCGAATATTGCAATGGCGCCCGGCCTAATATATTATGATCAGGGTGGGGCAAATGAGTTTTACATAGGGTCATTGGTAAGGTTTATGTTAAAGCAAAACTCGAAATATACAGGTGCATTTAAAGCTTCGGCTTTATCACTAGGTATGTATTACCGTAACCAGGATGCTATTGTAGCAGCCATGTTGCTGGAATATGCCAACTATGCATTAGGTGTAAGTTACGACATTAATACATCAAGTCTTACTCCCGCCAGTAGTGGTGCAGGAGGTGTAGAAATTTCGTTGCGTTTTGTTATGCCAAACCCTTATTTGCAGGGTGGTGGTTCAAAGGGTAATAAATCAATGTTTTAAGGATGATAATAGGGTTTAATACTATGGATTTGAAAAAGACATCTAAACCGATTAATTGTAAAGAATAACACTGTTGTTAATATGTTGATAAATAGGTGATTAATTTGTAACCTTAACAATAAATTAACGTATATTAGTAGTAGAAAAGTGAAGGTTCATCGGCAATTCAGTGAAATTTGACTTGCAGGAGTATATTAAAAAGAGTAAGAAACGTTTAAAGTTAAAGACATAAAGAGGTAAACGGAAATAAGAAGCGCTTAGCTATATCCCCCCGGGTTGTTAGGTGTTGACAAGTAAGAAATTAAGTTACAGGACTTATATTTTTTGTTATCGCAAATGGGGGAAAAGTACAAAATAAAAATTCTTGGGTTACTGGTGGCTGTGTGTTACTTGTTGCTTGGTAAAGCAAGTGTTGGACAAGGAACAATAACAGCAATAAATGTTTCCGGTAATGCCTATATTACCAACGCACCTGCTGATGAATGTACAGATAATTACACTTCATGTGCTGATATTTGTCCAAGTGGTTCCGTTCCCCATGGTACAATAACTACGCTTAATAGTTATGTTTTTGGCGGTGGTACTAATAATGAGCCAATTTCAATTTACATGATGAGCACTGCTTCCACAACCTTTGCTTCAGCAAGTACTTGGAGTACTGCAGTTTCGGGTGCTACACTTGTTTACTCAGGTAGTGTAAAGTTTAATGTAAGCGGTTGGCAAACAATTACTTTAACAACACCATTTCAATTTACAACAAATAACCTTGAAGTTTTGGTGTTATGTAGTGAAAACAATACCGGTACAGGTTGTGCCGATCAGCCAGGGTTTGAATATTTTAACGGGGCTGTTAATAATGATCAATACTGGAGTGCTAGTTCGTTAGGTGCTCTTGGAACTTCAACAGGTAATGTTGATGCCGGCCCAGATGGAATACAAATTACAGATATAGGGTTTCCTAGCGCATTGGGTGTATCTGCTATTACAGCTACTTCGGCTACACTTAGCTGGACTGCAGCTCCTGCAGCTGCGCCAGCTTCCTCGGGCTACAATATATATTATAGCACTGTAAATACTGCACCCACATTAGCAACCGCTGCCACAGCTTCAGTAGGTGCAGGTGTTACAACTTATGCCATGAGCGGCTTAACTTGTGGTACTACTTATTATGTTTGGGTACGCTCTGCTAATGCAAGTAATGTGTGTGCATGGGTTGCATTGCCAAGTTTTACAACTTCGTCTTGTTCAACTCTTACATTGGGATCTAATATTCCTGCTACTGCTAATCAGTGTCCTTCAACATCAAATGTTGTAATACAAGGGTTTACCTTGGCTGTAACAAGCGGTAACGGTAATTTAACTGATATTAGCTTTACAACCACTGGTAGTTATGCGGCTGCTGACCTTACTGATTTTAAGCTTTACTATACTACAACCAGTACTTTTGCTACAACTAATTTGCTTGCTACAATAGCAGCACCTGCTGTAGCGGGATTACAAACATTTCCTGTATTTGGAAGCCCTACGCTTACAAATGGCCAAAGTTATTGGTACTGGATAACTGCTGATATTGCTGCTGCGCCTACTAGTGGCCACACTATTGCGGTTAATGGTATATCCACTGCTAACCTGACATCTACGAGTACAAAAGCTGGTGGTCCAACTACTGCAGGTAATACTCAAACACTTATTACAACACCTGCAACTCCGGGCGCTATTACAGGTACGATAACTCAATGCCCAACGTTAGCTGGGCAGACCTATAGTATATCGGCAGTAACCAATGCTACAAGTTATACATGGTCTGCGCCTGCTGGCTGGACAATAACAGCAGGAGGAGCAACTACATCGGCCACAATTACTACAGGTGCTACCGGTCAAAATGGAAATATAACTGTTACGGCAACTGATGCTTGTGGTACCAGTGCTGCATCATCTCAGGCGGTAACCGTTGTTGCTACACCTGCTACACCAGGCGCTATAACGGGTACTGCTTCACAATGTCCTGGTTTAACAAGTCAAACTTATAGCGTAACAGCTGTAACATATGCCACTACATATACATGGAATGTACCTGGTGGATGGACAATAACAGGAGGATCGGGAACGAATTCAATTACAGTTACAACAGGGGCTGCCGGTAACAATGGAAATATTACAGTAACTGCCGGCAATAGTTGTGGTACAAGTGCAGCACAAACATTGGCGGTTACAGTAAATCCAGGTACGCCTGCTACACCCGGTGCTATAACGGGCACTGTAACCCAATGCCCCGGTTTAACAAGTCAAACTTATAGTATTACAGCAGTTGCTAATGCAACTACTTATACATGGGCAGTTCCGGCAGGCTGGACCATAACTGCCGGTGCAGGTACCACATCAATAACAGTAACTACAGGTACAACGGGGCAGAACGGAAACATTACTGTAACTGCGGGCAATGGTTGCGGAACAAGTGCAGCACAATCATTAGCTGTAACAGTAGTTGCAACACCGGCTACTCCGGGAGCAATAACCGGAACAACACCACAGTGTCCATCGGTAACAAGCCAAACATATAGTATATCGGCAGTTACATATGCCACAACATATACATGGGCAGTACCTGCAGGCTGGACAATAACAGCAGGTGCCGGAACCACATCAATAACAGTAACCACAGGTGCCACAGGGCAAAATGGAAATATAACCGTAACAGCAGGTAATAGTTGTGGTACAAGTGCAGCACAATCATTGGCTGTAACTGTGGTTGCTACGCCTGCAATGCCTGGCGCTTTAACAGGTACATCGGGCCAGTGCCCATCTATAGCGGGCCAAACTTATAGTATATCAGCAGTAACCTATGCTACAACATATACATGGAGTGTACCAGCAGGCTGGACAATAACAGCCGGTGCAGGAACAACAGCCATAACTGTTACAACAGGAACAACCGGCCAGAATGGAAATATAACCGTAACAGCAGGTAATAGTTGTGGTACAAGCGCAGCGCAATCGTTAGCTGTTACAGTAAACCCTGGTACTCCGGCTACTCCCGGTGCCATAACAGGTTTAGCAACGCAATGCCCATCTTTAGCGGGTCAGGCATATAGTATAACAGCAGTTGCAAATGCAACTACTTATACATGGGCAGTACCAGCAGGCTGGACAATAACTGCGGGTGCAGGAACAACAGCAATAACAGTTACAACAGGTACTCTTGGCCAGAATGGAAATATAACCGTAACGGCAGGTAATGGTTGCGGTACAAGCGCAGCACAAACATTAGCAGTAAGTACCGTTAATACTCCGGCCACACCGGGAGCTATAACTGGAACAACACCACAATGTCCTGCATTAACAAGTCAAACATACAGTGTAACAGCGGTACTGTATGCCACAACTTATACATGGGGAGTACCGGTTGGTTGGTCAATTACTGCAGGTGCCGGAACAAATTCAATAACTGTAACAACAGGTGCTGCAGGCCAGAATGGAAACATAACCGTAACTGCTGGTAATGGTTGTGGTACAAGTGCTGCACAAACAAAAGCAGTAACTGTAAATCCGGGTACACCCGCTACGCCTGGCGCTATAACAGGTACAGTAACCCAATGCCCTTCGGTAACCAGCCAGACTTATAGTATTACAGCAGTTGCCAATGCCACAACATATACATGGGCAGTACCTGCAGGCTGGACAATTACTGCAGGAGCCGGAACTACTTCAATAACTGTAACTACAGGAACAACCGGCCAGAATGGAAATATAACCGTAACAGCAGGTAATGGTTGCGGTACCAGTGCCGCACAAACCTTAGCTGTAACTGTAGTTGCTACTCCAGCTACTCCAGGTGCCATTACCGGAACAACACCACAATGTCCATCGGTAACCAGCCAAACATATAGCATATCGGCAGTAACATACGCCACAACATATACATGGGCAGTACCTGCAGGCTGGACAATTACGGCTGGAGCAGGAACTACATCAATAACTGTAACTGCAGGAACTACAGGCCAGAATGGAAATATTACTGTAACCGCAGGCAACAGTTGCGGTACAAGTGCTGCACAAACATTGGCTGTAACAGTGGTTGCAACACCTGCTACTCCTGGTGCAATAACAGGTACTACTGCGCAATGTGCTTCTGTAAGCGGGCAAACCTATAGTATATCGGCAGTAACATATGCTACCACTTATACATGGGCGGTACCTGCAGGTTGGACAATAACCGGCGGATCTGGAACCACATCTATAACTGTAAGTACAGGTACTGCCGGCCAAAACGGAAATATTACAGTAACTGCTGGTAATAGCTGTGGCACAAGCGCTGCTTCATCACTTGCAGTAACTTCTGCTACTTGTGCTCCCGTAGCTACCGCATCTACTAATGCCGATTGCGGCTCGTTTTTTGCTAATTGGGGCGCTGTTTCGGGTGCAACATCTTATTCTATTGATGTATCTACTGTCAATACTTTTGCATCTTTTGTTACCGGTTACAATTCGCTGAATGTGGGTAACTGTACCTCCTATTATGTTTCAGGTTTAAGTTCCGCAACAGGTGCAACCTATTATTACAGGATAAGGTCAAACGTAAATGCTACCAATTCTAACGTTATAACTGCTTTAACCGGAAATTGTGCAACCAGTACTTTAACCCAATGGCTACCTATTGGGTCTGGTGCCGGAGGAATAAATGCAGGTGACCCCGCGCACGGAGATTATGAAGTTGCTGCCGAGTGTACTGATGGAAAAAACACATTGTACATTGGTGGTTTTTTTAATACTCTGCACAATGCATCAGGAGTATCTGCTACGTGCATTGGTTCATGGACACCAAATTCTACCTACCCATATACAGGTGGTACATGGGCTGCTTTACCCAATAACAATAATACTATAGGCGGAGCTGCAACTGCATTTGGCGGTGGCACTGCTGTAACAAATAATAATACGAGCGAAATTTATGCATTGGTGTATTCTAATGGCGTATTATTTGCAGGAGGTAACTTTACTACTATTAACGGTCTTTCAACCGACGACAATAGTAATAGCTATAACAACCTGGCTCAGTATAACATAGCTACCGGTAAATGGACAGCAGTTGGCCCAAATAATGGTACGCATAATGGTGGCGTTACAGGTGGTTCAATGATTGGACAGGCTGATAATTATGCCGCTAATACATACGGTGGTGGTTATCCAGTGCAAGCGTTGGCTGTAGATGCGAGTGGTTATTTATATGTTGGTGGTAATTTTACCACGGTTGCAGGTACAGGTGGTTATAATAATATTGCCAGGTGGAGTGGTGCGTCTTGGTCAACTATGTCTGGAGGTGTAACAGGTTCTAATGCCAATCAAAATGTTTCATTTAATATTCCGGGTATTTGTGACTTTGGTAATGGCTCGGATAATGGAGGTGGTTATAACGCCCCGTCTTATTTAGGCCCAACATCACCTACAGTATACGCTATTGATGTTGTTGATGCTACCCATATTTATGCCGGTGGCCAGTTCACTACTGCAGGTGGAGGTACCACAGCAAATAATATAGCTATGTGGAGCGGTAGCAACTGGAGCTCTTCATCAGTTGGTTCAGTTGGAATACCTCAATGTTCTTATTATAACGGTGCATGTGGCGGTACATTTGCTCATCCCGGTACCGATAATGGATTTGGCTGGTCATTATGTCCTGTAGTTTTATCAATTGCAAATAATGGAACACTAGTTTATGTAGGTGGTGATTTTGAAAATACAGGTACCAATACAAATATTGCTTTATGGAACCAAGGAACTTCAACCTGGTCATCTCTTGTAAATGGAGGTGTATGTGGCCAAACTAACCAGGAGGCGGAAGTCACAGCGTTATATGTAACTAATGGCATACTTTATGTGGGTGGAGATTTTCAAAGCTATGGATCAGGAGGCAGTGGTTACAATATAGCTGCATATGATGGGTGGATGGATTTGCCTGCTACTAATGGCGGATTTGAGGGTGGTTCATCAAATGTTTTATCAATTACATCACTTAGTTCTGTGAATAATGTTGGTGGTTATGGGATAATTTATGCAGGAGGTGATTTTCCTGCTACCAATGCGGGAACATCTGTGAATAATATAGCTCAATACGCAGGAACAAGTTCAGGACCATTTGTTACAGCGCTGCCAATTAGTCTTATTGATTTTAATGCCCAGTATAATCAATCAAATGGGGTTGTTGATTTAACATGGACCACTGCCACTGAAGTAAACAACAAAGAGTTTACAATAGAAAAGAGTATAGATGGATTTACCTGGGATTTTGTTACTTCTCAGCCCGGCGCAGGTAACAGTACTAAGGTTTTAAACTATGCGGCAGTTGATGAAGAACCATATTCCGGCACATCGTATTACAGGCTTAAACAAACCGATTATGATGGCAATTATACTTATTCAGAATTAAGGCCGGTTACCATTGAAGCTGAATTGGCAAGAATGACTGTGGTGCCCAATCCTGCAAGAAATAGAGCAACCATAAATTTCAACAGTACTGTTATAGGCACTGCAATACTTAATGTATATGATTGCACCGGAAGGCTGGTATTTACAAAAGAGGTTAATACCGAAAAAGGTATCAATAGTCCAATGCTTGATGTTGCAAGTTATACTGCAGGCGTATATATTGTTGCGGTAGAAACATCATTAAGTCATTATACTGCTAAAATGGTGGTTAGCAAGTAAATATTCAAGTTATCTTTACACTGAGTATTCTCACATGCTAAAAAAAATCAATAAAATTGTTTTTGCTTTTTTAATACTTTGTATTGAGGTTGCCCCTGTAAATGGCCAATTTACCGACCTTCATAATTTCAACGACACACTTGGCGGAACCCCGTTTGGTTCATTGATAATTACAAATAACAAACTATATGGCCTTGCCTCTGTAGGTGGTATAAACAAAGCAGGACTTGTTTTCTCTGTTAACACAACCGGTAGTGGTTATAGCGTTCTGCATAGCTTTAACGATACAAATGGCCAGGGGCCCTATGGTTCGCTAATGCTGTCAGGCAATGTTTTTTATGGCATGACCTATTATGGTGGTAAGTATGGATACGGTTGTATCTTTTCCATGCATACCGATGGCAGTATGTATAAAGACATAGTTGACTTTAATGATCTTAATGGGGCCAGTCCTAATGGTTCGTTAATTATTTCGGGCAACATAATGTATGGGATGACTGAGCAGGGAGGCGCTTACGGTGATGGAGTTGTTTTTTCGGTAGATACGAATGGAGGAGAATATAAAGTGTTGCAAAATTTTAATGATAGTAACGGAATGAACCCTGATGGTGACCTAATAGTTGCAGGGAATAAGCTTTACGGTATGACAAGCCTTGGCGGTTTAACTGGCAACGGACTTGTTTTTTCGTTAGACACGAATGGTAACGGCTATAAGACGTTGCTTTCATTCACGGGTCTAAACGGCGCATGTCCATTAGGTTCATTAATTATTTCGGGCAGTGTAATGTATGGAATGACGCAAGCGGGTGGTGGTTTCAACCTGGGTGTTGTTTTTTCGGTTGACACAAGCGGAAATAATTACAAAGATATTTATGACTTTACTAAAACACTTGGCTTCAACCCTTTGGGAAGTTTAATACTTTCGGGCAACATACTTTATGGAATGACAAGCGTTGGTGGTGCTAACGGAGATGGGGTTGTGTTTTCTCTTTCTACAAACGGCGCTACGTATACAGATTTATATAATTTTAATGGTTTAAGCGGAAAAGCTCCCCAGGAGGGGTCTTTGTTATTAGTGGGAGATGTTTTTTATGGAATGCTGGCTGATGGGGGATTACGTAGTTATGGCTCTATATTTAGTCTTAAAGATACTCTTACAGGAATTAATGAATTGAATACGAATTCTTATACTGTAACTCTTTTTCCTAATCCGAATAATGGAAGGTTTACAATTAACTTAGCGCGTAAATATCCGGCAATGAGCAATTATCAAGTGGATATTTATAATATGCTGGGGGAGCGTGTCTACACCCAAGTTTCTATTGGAGCTTCATCTTTATCTATCGATCTAAATAGCCAATCCAATGGTTTTTATTTTTACCGCGTCAATAACGAGGGTGGCAATTCAATTGCCAGTGGTAAGTTTAGCATTGTTCAATAATTATCAAGATGCAGCCTATACTTCCGTATCTTATTAAACCTATTATTTTATTACGCTTATATTTGCACAAATAATGCAAATGCCATTTAAGTTAATTCGTAATAAAGCACAGCAAATAGCAGTAATTGGGTTTATAATAACTCTTGTTATTTGCATTGTTTTAAGCTTTTTTAATTTGGCTATTTATATTACATCACCCTTTTTAATGGTGTGGATAATGGTATGGCTTTTAGGTTCAAGTGTTAATGGTAAAAGTGATGATAATGAAGGCAATAAGTAGGATGTTTATTGTTCTGTTTATAAGTGTGGTATGCATCTGCAATGCACAATCATCGGGCGATAGTGTTAAGCCTGTGCCGGTTCCTTCAAGAGTAGATACGAATGTTAGGGTAATTGCAAGTTCTTCGGTTACCAATACCATACAAAAGGTTCAACAATACGAGCAGGCATCTCATGGTACTTTTTCCGGGTTCCGTATACAGGTTCATTTTGGGTCGGATAGGACAGGAGCTAATACTGCTAAAACTGATTTTATGACTAAGTACCCCGGCTATTCATCATACCTTACTTACCAGCAGCCTTATTTCAAAGTCTGCATTGGTGACTTTAGAAGCAAGCTAGAGGCAGTTAGCACCCTAAACAAAATAAAGAAAGATTATCCCGGCGCTTTTGTGGTTCGAGACAAAATAAACCCTCCGCCACTGCATTAGGTTATGAAAAGATCCCCCAACATACCGGTTACTGAAGCATCATCGAGGTACGACCATTTAGAAAATATACCGGTTAAAAAACTGTTGGAAAATATAAACAGGGAAGACCACAATGTTCCTACTGCAATTGCTAAAGTTATTCCGGCAATAGAAAAACTGGTAAAGGCCATTATACCTGCCATGAAAAAAGGCGGGCGATTATTTTACATAGGTGCAGGCACCAGTGGTCGATTGGGTATTGTAGATGCATCGGAATGCCCACCCACATTTGGTGTACCACAAGGGATGGTGATTGGGCTTATTGCCGGTGGAGATGCTGCTATACGCAAAGCAGTTGAGTTTGCTGAAGATGATACCGAGCAAGGCTGGAAAGATTTAAAGAAGAATAAAATTAATAGCAACGATATTGTAATTGGTATTGCTGCATCGGGCACTACTCCCTATGTTATTGCTGCCCTTGAGCAATGTAATAAGCATGGAATTATTACCGGTTGCATTACCTGTAATCCTGGTTCGCCGGTTGTTAAAGCATCGAAATACCCAATTGCAGTGGTTGTAGGGCCCGAGTTTGTTACGGGCAGCACACGCATGAAGGCAGGCACAGCACAAAAGCTGGTACTGAATATGATATCTACTTCTGTTATGATAAGCCTTGGCCGCATAAAAGGCAACAAAATGGTTGATATGCAGCTAAGTAATAACAAGCTTGTACAAAGGGGCACACGCATGTTGCAAAAAGAATTGCATATTAGCGAACAGAAAGCGAAAAAGATTTTATTAGAATATGGCAGTGTACGCAACGCTATCAACAAAGTAAGCAAATGAACATAAGGAAATATCTGCCGGGTATAATTTTGTTTGCAATTTTAGGTGTTATGGCTCTCACCAATCCCGGTGAAGAGAAGTTTAAAGCTTTCGTTAAAAAGCAATTGTTACAGCAGAAGTTTACTGAAAAAGATATTGAGAATACGTTGTTGTTTCAGAACTCCACCAACTATATTATTTTCTCTAATTACGAATTCCAGGTAAAAGATTCCGGCGTACCTATGCAGGGCAAGTATCTGGGTGTATTAGGTGTTTTTTATTCACTGGGTGGCTACGCTCCTGACGGCACTGAATAATGTTATCGAAGGCACAAATAAAGCTAATACGGTCGCTGCACAATAAAAAGTTCAGAGAGGAAACAGGTATGTTTATTGCCGAAGGTAAAAGACTGGTGGAGGATATCGCTGCTTCATCCATAAAGATTGAACATATTTATGCTACGCCACGATACAATGGCATGTTATCGCATATTGACATTACAGAAGATGAACTTTCGGAGATAAGTGCGCTAACGGCCCCACAAACCATTATTGCACTTTGCCGTATTCCAATAGTTACAGGTGGCCTGCCTGATTTAAAGAACACAATGGCACTTGCCCTTGATGATGTTCGTGACCCGGGTAACCTGGGTACCATTATCCGTATTGCGGATTGGTTTGGAATAAATAATATTTTTTGCTCCAACGAAAGTGTAGAAGCATACAACCCTAAAACAGTACAGGCTACTATGGGTTCTATTGCAAGGGTAAACTTGTATTATGTCGATTTAAAAGAAATACTTACCCGATACAAAAACGAAGGCTTGCCTGTATACGGCGCCATGTTGAATGGTAAGAACGTATACAACGAAACACTTAGCCATAATGGCTTGTTGGTAATTGGTAACGAAGCCAATGGTATATCGGAAGGTGTTGCACGCTGTGTTTCTAACCCCATTAGTATACCTTCCTATGCAGGCAGCGATGGCCCAGAGTCATTGAATGCAGCAGTAGCAACTGCTGTACTTTGTGCCGAATTCAAAAGAAGGTAGTTCCTGCACAAATACAGGATATTCGGCGCCCATAATTAACAAATTTTAACAACCACCATTTTCTTTATACTCTAATTTTGGCAGGCATTTACAACATATGGAAGTAGTAGTAAAAAACCTTGTGAAAAGATATGGCGGCTATAAGGCTGTCGATAATATCAGCTTCCGTGTAAATAAGGGAGAAGTACTTGGTTTCCTTGGCCCAAATGGCGCCGGTAAAAGCACTACCATGAAAATTATTACCTGCTACCTGGCACCCAGCGAAGGCGATGTGGAAGTAGGTGGGTATTCAATTTTAAAAGAACCTGAAAAAGTAAAACAGCTCATAGGCTATTTGCCTGAAAACAATCCCTTGTATTTAGATATGCCCATCATTGAGTATCTTGAATTCTCTGCATTACTGCAAGGAGTACCAAGAGAAAGAGTACAGGAGCGTATTAGGGAAATGATTCGTGTTTGCGGCTTGATGGGCGAGAAACACAAACAGATCGGTGAACTTTCTAAGGGCTACCGTCAGCGTGTTGGGTTAGCGCAAGCTATGATACACGACCCTCAGGTACTTATATTGGATGAGCCTACAACAGGGCTCGACCCAAACCAGATAGTTGAAATACGCAAGCTTATTAAAGAAATAGGCAAGGAGAAGACTGTAATACTAAGTACGCACAACTTGCCCGAAGTAGAATCTACCTGCGATAGGATACTTATTATTAATAAAGGAATTATCGTGGCAGATGGTACATCGCAAAACCTGAGGGGCCAGGCAAAAGGCAAAGAAGTAATACAGGTTAAAATTGAAGATGGCTCGAAAGCCGAAGTTATTGCAATGCTTAAGAGCATCCCGTATATAATTAAGGTTGATGAAATGCTTGGCAAAGAAAATTGCTACGAAATACAGGCAGAGAAAATGGGCTCGCCCAAGCGCGATATATTTAAAATGTGTGTAGATAAACATTGGGTACTTACTGAAATGACCACTTTTGAAACAAGGCTCGAAGATATTTTCCACGACCTGACAATCAATTAAGAATTAAAAATTACGAATTACGATTTTAGCTGCTTATGAACTTTAAAAATTTTACGAACTTTCAACTCTAATGGCAAGACCATCATTTATAATAGCAAAGAAAGAGTTGCAGGTGTTTTTCGATTCACTGGTGGCCTATATTTTGCTTATTACCTTTTTAGGCTTTAGTGGTTTCTTTACTTGGGTGTACTTCCGCGATGTGTTCTTTACCAAGCAGGCAAGCCTCGTTTCGTTCTTCGATACTGCTTATTGGACACTCTTTTTCTTTATTCCTGCCCTAACTATGAAGATGCTTGCAGAGGAAAGCAAATCGGGTACAATAGAGTTATTGCTTACAAAGCCGGTTACTACATGGCAGGTATTATGGGGTAAATTCCTTGCCTGCTTTATGCTTATAGCTATTGCTTTGCTATTAACACTTCCATACTTTATAACAGTAGTAAATCTGGGTAATGTAGATAAAGGTGTTGTGCTGTGCGGCTATTTTTCACTTTTATTAATGAGTGCAGCCTACATAAGTATTGGTTTATTCGCTAGTAGCGTTACCAATAATCAAATAGTAGCATTATTGCTTTCATTATTTATTGGAGTGTTTTTACACAAACTGCTCAGCATATTTTCAGTAGCGCTGAATGGCAATGCCGGTGAAGTTTTAAGCTACCTCAGCCTCGAGAGTCATTATGATTCTATAGCAAGGGGAGTAGTTGACAGCAGAGATATTGTTTACTTTATAAGTATTGTTTTTGTAAGTATGGTTATGGCAGAAAGTTCATTGGCTAAACGCAGAATATCGGAATAGGCTATGAAGAAGAGACAAAGCTTAACAACGGGTGCCCTTCTTATTGCAGCAATAGTTATTGTTGTAAATGTAATATCCTATACCTTATTCTTTAGGGTCGATTTTACAAGGGATAAACGTTTTACGCTGAGCAGTGCAACACTCGATCTGCTTAAGAACCTGAAACAGCCTGTAACAGTTACCGCATATTATTCTGAAAACCTTACCCAGCTTGAAGCAAGTAAAAAAGAGTTTAAGAATTTGCTTGCTGAATATGCAGCAAGGTCTGGCAATAAGGTGGTTTATAATTTTATAAACCCCAATAAGAATGATTCTACTGAAAAGGAAGCAGCTAAGCTTGGTATAGAACCCAAGATCGTGCAAACTCGCGAAAAGGATGAGCAAAAAGCTATTCGTGCCTTCCTGGGTGCGGTTGTAAAGTATGGTGATAAATCGGAGGTGTTATCTTTTATTCCGCCCGGTGGGCCAATAGAATATCAATTATCTACCTGCATTAAAAAACTTACCCTTACTAAAAAGCCTTTCGTTGGTTTTTTACAGGGTGATGGCGAGCCCACCATGCAAGCAATGCAACAGGTAAATGCTGAACTGAACATACTGTACAACTTCCAAAGTCTTACATTGAGCGATACCACTATTATACCTGCTGACTGCAAAGCCTTGGTAATGGTCGACCCGAAAGATACTTTTAAAGCAGGGCAGTTAAAACAGCTTGACAATTACCTTGCAAAAGGCGGGCACTTGTTTATTGCATACAGTGGCTTGGATGGTAATTTACAGAGTGGGGCGGGTACCGCATTGAACATTGGGCTTACCCAATGGCTTGCCAGTAAAAATATTGTACTCGACCCAAAATTTGTAATTGATGCACATTGCGGAAGCATAAATTTACCACAGACTTTTAATGGCATGCAGGCTTATAAGCAGGTTAAATTCCCTTACCTGCCTATTATCACCAATTTATCGGGTCATCCTATAACGCAAGGCTTAAACTCGTGTATGCTGCCATTTTGTTCAGATATAAGGTTTACAGGAGATACCAATAAAGTAAAGTATACTGAACTAGAATTTACTTCAGATAAAACAGGCTTGTTGCCTGCACCCTTGACTTTTCAAATAGAGCACGACTGGGTGCCTGAAGAATTTCCATTAACCCATATGCCTGTTGCGGCAGCCATTACAGGTGTAAATGGCAATAAAGACGCTAAAATTGTAGTGGTATGCTGCGGCACTTTTGCTGTGAATGGCGCTAGCCAACACCCTATGCAACAAGAACAGGATAATATTGACCTGCTTGCCAATTCAGTTGACTGGCTTTCGGATGATACCGGGCTTATTGAACTACGCAGTAAAATGACCAAAGCTGCTCCATTGAAAGATGTTAGCGATTCTGCCAAGCAGATATTGCGTTACCTGAACTTCTTGCTGCCTATATTGCTTGTTATATTTTACGGTGCCATACGTATGCAAATGAAAAAGAGAACACGCATAAAACGAATGGAAGAGACCTATGCTAAAGAAGCTTAATAACACACAGCTTGTTCTTATTCTGCTTGTGCTTGCAGGTATATATGGCATTACCACCTATATCCGTAACAAGAAAGGAGAAAATACTTTTCATACCAATATTATACCTAAGATAGATACTACTAAGCTCACTACTTTCTATATCTACCCTAAAGAGAAAAAAGCAACCCCTATACGTTTTGATCTGAAAGGCAAGACCTGGATGGTATCACAGGATGGTATTTCATCGCGTGCCGAAGAGAAGTCGGAGAGCTATGTAATAAAACTTATTGAAGCAATAAGCCCCGATCACCTTGCAACCAATGACCCTGCGCAATGGAAAGATTATGACGTTACTGATTCGAGTGGGACACGCATAGTACTTTTAAATAATGCCGATACCCTTATTGATATTGTTGTGGGCAGGTTTAGCTATAATACCCAATTACGCAAGGCCATGAGTTGTGTGAGGTTGCATAACCAGAATGAAGTATACAGTGTAGATGGTTTCCTTACCATGAATGTGGCCAATGACTTTGTATCATGGAGAGACAGGCATTTGTTTACCGGTGAGCCACAGACATGGACAAAGCTTGATTATAGCTGGGCTGTCGATAATGCTTTTACACTAGTACATGACTTAATGAATGGATGGCAAGTTGATGGGGCTAAGCCCGATTCACTTACAACGTCTCAATTGCTGCTTAAGTTATCTCAACAAAACTATGGTGCATTTGTAGATAGATTCGATACAACTAAAGTACAGGCTTCTTATTATTTAAAGGTTGAAGGAACCAATATGCCTTCATTTATAATCAAAGCATACCCGGTACCAGATACTGCAATACAGTATGTAATTACATCGAGCCTTAATCCGGGTGCGTATATGAATGGCAAGCACGAAGGAATGTTTAACAATATATTTTTAGGCAGAGAGGCATTCTTTAAGCATAGTGAGGCGGCTAAGAGTAAAAATAAGTAACCACGGAGACACTGAGGCCACGAAGCATCACAGAGATTAATATGTTGCATTTAAAGAGGTTCTTTTTTCTCTGTGTTTCTCCATGTTCTTCGTGTCTCCGTGGTTATTTTATTTATTATATTTGAGATAGAAATCTTTATAGCATGATACCATTTCAAACAACCGATTGGCAACATATTACTCCAACTGAACATAAAGGAGAAACAGGTATGGCTACCTGGCGCACCATAGAATATGGCAATATAAGGGTTCGTTTAATTGAATACTCAGCCGATTACAGAGCCGACCACTGGTGCGATAAAGGGCATATTATTTACTGTGTAAAAGGTGAGTTTATGTCACACTTAAAAGATGGCAGCACTCATTTGCTTACTAAGGGCATGAGCTACCAAACAACCGATAATAAGGAAAACCCACATTTGTCCACATCAAAAACAGGTTGCAAGTTGTTTGTAGTTGATGGTGGTTTTTTGAAGTAGGTTAGTAGAAAGCCCAATTTTTCTTACATTTGAGATAGTATAACCACTTGGTATGAAAAAAATAATACTGTTATTTTTTCTTATTGTTGAATTGCATTTAAGCGGACAAACAGTTTTTGGATCAGCTTCGTTTGGTGGGAGTAATGGCTATGGCGCCCTATATAGCTGTGATAGTAAAACTGGTAAAATATCATTCTTACACAATTTTAACCAGGCAGAAGGTGTTTATCCCAATGGTGTTTATGCCGATAAAAGTGGTGTTATTTATGGTACTACACAAACAGGTGGTAAATATAAGCTTGGTACTATCTTTGAGTATATTCCTTCTGCAAAATATTTTAGCGTACTTCATTCATTTGATAGTTTAATAGATAGTGGGCAACCAGTAGGTTGTATAACACGATTCTCTGATGGTAAATTTTATGGCCTGGTAGATCCGATTAAAAAGACTCCGGGCTTTGGAAGGCTATTTAAATTTGATCCCTTAAGCAATAAGGACTCCATCTGTTTTACATTTAATGGCCCAAATGGGAAATATGGGACAAGCAATTTAATTCAAGCTTCGAATAGTTTGTTGTATGGTGTAACCTCAAGTGGCGGTAAATATAACTATGGAGTATTATTTAGCTATAATATTGTTACTGGAAAAGATTCAGTTGTTATTGATTTTGATAGCATTACTAATGGGAGCAACCCTTGGTCATATTTTATACAAGCGGCAAATGGTTTATTATATGGATTCACAAATAAAGGGGGCTCTCATAATAAAGGAGTACTGCTTTCTTATAATCCAATAACGGGTAAGGATTCAGTATTGATTCAATTTAATGGAAAAAATGGCGCATATCCCTATGCTTCACCTATAATTGGGCCTAACGGAATGTTATACGGCACAACTGATTCTGGTGGAATTTCAGGGAAAGGTGTTTTATTCTCATATAACATAACTACGGGGAAAGATTCAATACTAGTAAATTTTTATGGTGGTAATGGTAATATACCCACTTATATTGTTGTAGATTCTATTAATAATATATTCGGAGGATCCTGGTCGGGTGGATTGAATAATGATGGAGTATTTTATAGATATAATGTACTTACTCATAAAGATTCAATAATTTATAGCTTTGGCAGCACCACTGGCGTAAGCTTATTTGGTCCTCTTGCAATATTTAAAACATTACAAGATACTTTAAGTGGAAGAGTTTTTGTTGACACAAAAAACAATTGCACTTACACATCAACCGACAAAAACCTTGAAGGTATTACTATCTATGCTGTAGGGCAACTCGGCGATACAGTTAAATCAGTAACGGATACTTCGGGTCGCTATTCCTTGGTTGCCGCCCAGGGGTACAAATACACAACACATATAAACATTTCGGGCTTTACAGGTTTTTCAGCACACTGTCCAGCCTCGCAAATTTATATAGATTCATTAGCTGCTTCAAATAACGATTTCTCTTTATATGATACTGTCAAAATAAGCGGGGTTACGCTCACAGATTCGTTGTGGTTTAATTGTTATCATGATACTACTGAATATTATCAATTCATACTACAGGGTAGTTTAACCGGTTTATCTAATGGAGATACTGTAACTGAATATGTTATTTATGGAGATGGCAGTGAAGACTCCTTGACTATTATTAGTAAGTCAAATAGCAGATTGAACATTTCTCAACCTTTTGTTCATTTGTATGATACAACCGGTGTTTTGACTTATAAGGGAATTATAAAAGGCCCCGGCGGCATAAGTGGAATGACAGCACCCAGTATGGTAACTGTTATTGATTCATGTGCTGTAATTATGGGTGTTGCATATTATGACTATAACAATAATTGTATTTATGATAAAGGTGATTCTGGTGTAAGTGGAATATATATTCATTTATATGATACTGGAGTTGGCCAACAAACAACAACAACCGACTATTATGGCCATTATTCTTTTTATAATTTAAATAAAGGTCAGCATTACCAAATAACAATAGACACATTAAACAGTCCGGAATTTTCAATCAGCTGTCCGGCATCAGGCCTTGTTTATGCTACTCCTAATACTCCACACGTTAACTTAGCGTTAGCCTGTTTGCCAGGCTATGACCTTACTACAACCAATGTTCAGTTTTGCTTAGGGCAGGAACCCTCACCTGATACAAACAGATATATGCTGACATTAAATATGTGTTTTAATAACTTACGTTGTACACCTGTAAATGCAATGTTTAGGATGGTATATGATAGCGTTTTGACTCCTCCTTTGGGTGGTAGTTCGTATGTTGGTCAATTACCAAGCAACATTAGTGGTGATACCGTTACGTGGTCATTTAATAACCTCACATCAACTTCTTCAACTGTAAGTACTTGTATACAAACCTTTTATGGCTCAGCATATCCTGTACATACTGGCGACAGCATATGGATTGAGTTTATTTCACTTCCTGTTACAGGTGACTCAGTGCCGGCTAATAATCATCTTATTTATTGGATAAGAGCTAATGGATTGCATTGTTCAAGCCCTGGTCTTCCATATGATCCAAACGAAAAAAGTGTTTTTCCAATGGGGCCTGTAAAAGCATCTCAAAAATTGACATATACTATTCGTTTTCAAAATATAGGAAGCGGGCCGGCCAATAATGTGTTTGTGTATGATACATTGAGCCCATACCTTGATCCATCTACTTTTACTGTAGTATCAAGTAGCGCACCGGTAACAACAAATATATTGGCTGGTAATATTGCACAGTTTTCTTTTACAGGTATTAACTTGCCTGATGAACTTTCTACTGAAACCGGAAGTAAAGGGTATATTACATATACTGTTATGCCAATGAATAATGATATTGTAGGAACAAATATTAAAAACAGAGCTTCTATTTATTTCGATAATAACCCGCAAATCCTTACTAATACTATATCAAGCATTATTGATACAGCTATAACAGCAGGAGTAAATAAAGTAATTAACTCAGATTTGCATTTAGCTTGTTTTCCTAACCCTTTTCAATTGAGTACTACCGTTTTATTTAACAAAGATGGCAAACATAGTTTGGAAATAGATGATATTACTGGAAGGAAAATAAAAGCAATAAAATGTATTGGCAAGCAATATATATTGCTGCGCGATGGTCTCGTATCAGGAGTCTATATTATTAAAGCTACTGAAGATGGGTATAGCTATATTTTTACCAGCAAATTAGTGGTGCAATAAACACTATTTTTATCTTTGAAATACAATCTTAATCCCCCTTTTACCATGAACCGAGTAGTGCATTTCGAAATCCCATCTGACAATCCGGAGAAATCTGCCGAATTTTATAAGGCTGTATTTGGCTGGCATACTCAAAAATGGGGTGGCATGGATTATTGGTTAGCTACTACCGGTGATAATACCCAACCCGGCATCAATGGTGCCATTATGAAAAAGCGTGACCCAAAGCAACCTGTAACCAATTCGATTGGCATAAAAGATATGGATGTAACCATTAAAGCCATTGAAGCCAATGGCGGCAAAATGGTAGTACCTAAAACATCAATCCCAACTGTTGGTTACTATGCCTACTTTACCGATATCGATGGCAATATTATGGGCATAATGAGCGAGGATAAAAGCGCGAAATAAAAGAACGCACTATGACCACTCCGGGTTTTAAGATAGAGGTAACTGAAAACTATAATTATAACTGGCGTAGCCTGTTTTCGTGGTCATTTGTCGGCGCTATATTTATATTGATCGTTATCTGGTTAAAATACAGCGGCAGTGTAAGCTGGATGGAAAGTAGCATACTGTTATTAATTGTTTTTCTTATCGTTGTTTTCTTTAGCGATGATATTATGAGGCAACGATATTTCATTACCACTTTTGAAATTGAGAATGAAAAAGTTTCTATTGCCTATAAAGATAGAATGCGTGCCTGTGAAGCAAATGGAAGCAGGCAAGATTTTACTGTTGAAAAAATAGTGCGGCAAAACAAATACTCTAATACAATTTACTTGGAAATAACGCAGGGCGAAAAAACGATATTGCAATATACCAGGGGAGATTGGGATGAAGCTAAATTTGATGCCATAGTTGCCAATTTCAGCAATAGCTAATTACCTCCCTATAATCACATCAATCACCCCCCCCATAATAGCCACAGAAAATTCGTGCAATTCGTGGCAGAACCCTTTACTCCCTCAGCCTTTTTATCCACTTGTGGTAAACCAGGTAAAAAATTAAACCGAGTAATATCAGAACCCACCATATTTCTATTAAGCCAAGTATAAGGCTCAGTAATGAGCTCCAGCCATATTTTATAGCAGTTACAAGTTTATGTCCAAAGCTTGGTTCGTAAGCTGATATGTTTTTATCATTAGGTATAAGCACCCGCTTAAAGCTCTGTCTTTGATATATGTACATTGTAACAACACTATACTCAATACTGTCTTCTCTTCTGAATATATCAACCTTAATGTTATCAGCATCCGCTTCGCTTGCGGTAATATTGTCTTCAGCATCGGTAACATCGCTTAGTTTCTTTGCTTTGGTATTATCCACATCTTTCGATAACCGTGCATTATGCCTGAACATGCGCTGTTGTTCCAACAGGTTCGAAAATATATCGAAGCTTACATTATCAGTTTTTATGGTGCGGTAGTCGAGAAAATCAACCAGGGGTGCAATGCATTTAAGTGTGGTATCGAGTTTGGCTACCGGTACCCGTAATGTAATGGTATTAACCATAGTAAAATATAATGTCTCTAATGAAGAATCAGCACTTACAGGTATGGTAGTTGTGTTGTTGACAGTACTTTGCAAGTGAGTATAGGTTACAATTCCACCAAAATGGTTTGTAATATCCTCAATAGTATAGGTGGCTTTTATTACATTTTTCACCTTGAAGTGCAAATTGGCAGTCCTCACAAATCTTCTTGAGGTATCTCTTCCTCTTTGTATGGCAGCTGAAGATGACAAATAAGTACCGGCAGCAGAATCAGAAGTCTTATCACTTTCTTGCCTTGAATTAGCTATTTCAGCATTGGGTGATTGTGGAGGAGGCGCCGATGTTATCATAATCGCTTTATCATCCCTTGATTCGGACTGTTTATTATGTGGGCCTGCATTACAGGCAACAAAAAGCCCTACAAGCGCTAATACGCTTATGACATTGTTTTGTGTTTTCATGGTAATGGTTCGAGTTGGTTGATGCTTTTATAACGTGATAAGTAAGAGAATAGTGTAGGGCTAATATAATTATAATCAACTATTTCATAGCCTTATTCGTTTAACCTGTCATCCTGTCCCATTCCACACCTTTGGCATGGTTTTTGATGACATATGCTTGGGTAAAGCAATAACAAAAGCATGTGGGCAATTATGGCATGTTTTGGTTTATATTTGCGTCCCTTTAAGAATAAATACGGTTATGAAAGATAAAGAAATGGAACCCAATGAAGCTTTAAGCCCTGAGAATGAAGGTGCTGAAAAGATTATTGCTGAGGAACAAAAAGAAGAAGCCAAGCTGGTTGGCGATATTGAATCGAAGCTGAAAGAGCTTAACGATAAGTACACCCGTCTGTATGCAGAATATGATAATTACAGGCGCCGCACTGCAAAGGAAAAACTGGAGCTTATAACATCGGGTGGAGAAGAAGCAATACTGAGCTTTTTACCTATTGTAGATGATATGGAACGTGCTATTGCCCACCATAAAGAAAATGAAGGACATAAGGCCATGAAAGAAGGCCTTGAGCTTATTTACCAGAAAATGGTAAAAATACTTACTGCCAAAGGAGTAAAGCCGATGGGAGAAAAGGGAGAAGTATTTAACCCCGACCTGCACGAAGCTATTACCCACATGCCTGCTGACGGCTTTAAAGGCAAAATTTTTGATGTGGTTGAAAAAGGATATACATTGAATGAAAAAGTAATACGCCACGCCAAGGTTGTGGTAGGTAGTTAATGCTCATGAAAACATTGCCACTAAAACACCAAAACTCTAAAAAATACACACTAAATTATTTTGTGGGATTTTGTGATTTAGTGCTTTCGTGGCAAAAAACAATGAAAAGGTAATTATGGCAAAACGTGATTTTTACGAAATATTAGGCGTTGCTAAAGGCGCTTCGGCCGATGATATAAAAAAGGCTTATCGCCAAAAGGCATTGCAATACCACCCCGACCGTAACCCGGGAGATAAGAAAGCAGAGGACAACTTTAAAGAAGCTGCCGAGGCTTACGAGATACTCAGTGACCCACAAAAGAAACAACGTTACGACCAGTTTGGCCATGCCGGTGTAGGTAGTAGTCATGCATCAGATGGTGGTATGGGTGGCTTTGGCGGACAAGGCGGTTTCCATAATATGGAAGATATTTTTAGCCGCTTTGGAGATGTATTTGGCGATTTTGGTTTTGGAGGCGGTGGTGGTGGCGGACGCCAGGTAAACCGTGGTACAAATCTGCGAATAAAACTGAAGCTAAGCCTTAATGAAATAGCTAAAGGTGCTGAAAAGAAGATAAAAGTAAACAAGCAGTTATCGTGTAAAGAATGTAAGGGTAGCGGTGCTGAAAAAGGCACAGGCTTTAACACTTGTAACACCTGCCATGGCTCTGGTTATATTACCCGCGTGCAACGTACATTTATTGGGCAAATGCAAACCACAGCGCCTTGCCCTACCTGTCATGGCGAGGGCAAAACAATAATAAGTAAGTGCAAGAACTGCCACGGACAGGGCATAGTAAATGGCGAAGATGTAATTACAGTTACCATACCTGCCGGTGTAGAAGATGGCATGCAATTATCGGTAAGCGGGCAAGGTAATGCAGCAACGCACGGTGGCGTGCCCGGAGACCTTATTATACTTATTGAGGAATTGGAAGACGAACACCTCAAGCGTAATGGCGTTAACTTATATTACGATCATTATCTTAACATAGCCGATGCAGCGTTAGGTACCAGTATTGAAGTACCTACACTGGATGGTAAGGCCAAGGTTAAAATTGATGCAGGTACACAAAGTGGTACTATTCTTCGCCTGAAAGGAAAAGGATTACCAAGGATTAACCATTATGGCAAAGGAGATATTTTGGTTAACATAAATATTTGGACACCCCAAAGCCTTTCATCCGATGAAAAGAAGATGCTGGAGAACTTAAGAAAGTCACAAAGCTTTACACCTAAGCCAGGTAAAAAAGACAAAAGTTTTTTTGAGCGTATAAAAGAGGTCTTCGAGTAACGTTGAATTGCTATTTTTGAGTGTTGAATTTGTCATTGATAATTTAAAATTTAGCATTTAAAATATGGCATACCTGCTTTCTGCAACTAATATTGTAAAGCGTTACGATAAGCACACTGCTCTCAACGATGTGAGCATAAATGTGCCCGAAGGCTCTATTTACGGATTGCTTGGCCCCAACGGTGCCGGTAAAACATCTATGATTCGCATAATTAACCAGATTACTGCACCCGATAGCGGTGAGGTTTTTTTAGGTGGTGAAAAACTAGCCCCGAAACATATTGAACAAATTGGTTATTTGCCTGAAGAGCGCGGCCTTTACAAAAAAATGAAAGTAGGCGAGCAGGCATTGTATTTAGCACAGCTTAAAGGAATGAAAGAAGCTGAGGCGAAACAAAAACTACGTGAGTGGTTTACAAAGTTTGAGATAGGAGCTTGGTGGGATAAAAAGGTAGAAGAGTTATCGAAAGGTATGGCGCAGAAAGTACAGTTTATTGTTACTGTTTTGCACCAGCCACGCTTACTAATACTTGATGAGCCGTTTAGTGGTTTCGATCCTATAAACGTAGAATTGATACGCAACGAGTTACTTAGTATGCGCAAAAGGGGTGTTACCATAGTACTGTCAACACACAATATGGCATCGGTAGAAGAGCTATGCGATAACATAACCCTTATTAATAATGCTAAAGCAGTACTCGAGGGCCCTGTGAGAGAATTAAGGCATAAATATAAAGCACATACATGGGAAGTTGAATTTACAGGCAATACCGATTCGTTCAAATCTGCCTTGCAGGGAAAGTACGATCTAGTGTCTTTAGTTGAAGAAGCCAACAGCAATGTGGCAAAGGTGAAAATAGCTGCCGATGCTATATCGAATGACCTATTAAAAACCATAATTCCGGCTTGCATGGTAACAGGCTTTTCAGAGGTATTGCCATCCATGAGTGAAATCTTCATTTCAGCAGTTCAGAGTAACAATTTAACATCTGTCGCAAAATGAGCAAAATTGGACTAATCATAAAAAGAGAGTATACAACACGTGTTCGCAAGAAGTCATTTATTGTTATGACATTGCTTACACCTATATTATCATCATTGGTAATTCTTATTCCTACTGTACTTGCTAATAGCGAAAACCAGAACCATAAGGTAGTGGTGGTAGATGCTACCCATTCTTTCTGCGGGCAGCTTACCAATACATCAACCGTTAATTATGATTATGGTTATTGCAATTTTAAAATAGATCAGGTTCGTAAAATATTTATAGATTCTTCGAAAGTTACTGTAATGTATATTCCACCATCTGAACAACTTGCACAGATTGAGCTTTACTCAAAAGCCGATCCCGGTGATATAGTTATATCTGCCATTCAGTTTCAGATGAATAATATTATTGAGCGGGCCAAAATGAAAGCTGAAAACCTTGACCAGAGCATGATAGATAAGGTGAAGACAAGTATTGGTGTAAAGAATGTAGTGAATAACGAAGTGGCAAACAGCACCTATAACCTTGCACTGGGCTTCGGCTGTGCCATACTTATTTACTTTTTCATCTTCTTATATTCCGTGCAGGTAATGCGCGGTGTAATGGAAGAAAAAATAAACCGTATTGTAGAGGTAATAATATCATCGGTAAAGCCATTCCAGCTTATGATGGGTAAGGTTATTGGTGTCGGGCTTGTTGGTCTTACACAGTTTGTTGCATGGACTGTGCTTGCCTTTTGTGCCTATACCTTTGCAGCACAGTATGTACAAAAACAGGCTGTAAATCCTGATAACTACAAACAGGAACAAACCATGAAAAAGGGAGTACCGGGGCAAGATGGAAGTATGTCTTCTACTACAGCCATGGCTTCACCAACAGCCAGAAACCAGGCTATGGTTAGTGCATTTACCAGTATCGATGATAATTTAAGGAACACCAACTGGACCTTAATAATTATTTGTTTCTTATTCTATTTCCTATGTGGGTATTTGCTCTACAGCGCCCTGTTTGCGGCTATTGGCTCCGCCGTCGACCAGGAGACGGATACGCAGCAGTTTATGCTTCCTGTTACTGCACCGCTAATATTGTCTTACATAGTAATGATAAATATTATCCGCGATCCGCATAGTACTATGGCATTCTGGTTCTCTATAATTCCGCTCACATCACCTATATCCATGATGGCACGTATTCCATTCGGGGTGCCTGTTTGGCAGGTAGCTCTTTCAATGGGATTACTTATAGCAGGTATATTTGGCACCATATGGCTTGCAGGCCGTATTTACAGGGTTGGTTTGCTTATGTATGGCAAAAAAGTCACCTATAAAGAATTAGGCAAATGGCTGTTTTACAAGTGAGAATTAAGTTTGTGACACCCTTAAAAAATAAAGTATTGTGCGCGTATTAATAAGTCCGCTCGATTGGGGACTTGGCCATGCCACCCGATGTATACCCATTATAAAGCATCTTCGTGCAAAAGGTATTGAAGTAGTTGTAGCATCTGATGGTGCCCAACTAAAGCTTTTGCAAGAACAGTTTCCGGGTATTGAACATGTACTACTTAAAGGCTATAATGTAAAATATTCATGGTTTCTTCCTGCAAGCTTAAAGGTTGTATTACAAATACCCAAGCTCATGTCTGCCATTAAGCGGGAGAACAAAGAACTACAGAAAATAATTAAGGAGAAAAGGATTGAGGCTGTAATTTCTGATAACCGTTATGGATTATATACAGATATAGTGCCTTGTGTGCTTATAACACACCAGCTAAACATACAAGCAAGTGCGGGCAGCAGACGATTCAGTGATAAGGTAATGGAGTTTGTAAAGAAATTCAACACCTGCTGGATACCTGATAATAGTGGAGAAGATAATCTGTCAGGTAATTTATCGCACCCATTGCCCGAAGGAATTAATGCAAGCTATATTGGGCCATTATCGAGATTTAGTGCTGCCACCGGAAACAAGGATATGAAATACGACCTGCTTGTATTATTATCTGGCCCCGAGCCACAGCGCAAAATATTAGAAAAGAAAGTAATTAATCAATTGGCTGCGCTGCCTTATATAAAAGCATTGATAGTGCAGGGCTTGCCGGGCAATACTGCTGTATCGAGTCCGCATACCAATGTAGATGTAGTGCCTCATTTGAACGAAATATCGTTAATGGAAAAGATACAATGCAGCAAAGCCATTGTTAGTCGCCCGGGATATTCAACCATTATGGATTTGGCTGCAATAGGAGGGAAGCGTGCATTATTTATACCCACACCGGGCCAAACAGAACAGGAATACCTTGCCATGCGGTTTGAAGCGCTTGAGATAGCGGTATGGGTACAACAAAAGCATTTCGTATTAAAAGATTCGCTTACCAAAGTATTTTCAAGTAAAGGGTTTAATAATAATTTATACCCTAAGGTATTTGAAACTACTGTTGATGAATGGCTGAGTGGCATACGTACCCCAAAGCCCTCTATGCCGATAGAAATGGAAGAGGCGCCCGAAAAGTAAATTATTTGTATATTTGTCATCGGTGGCAATGGAGTTTGCCCTTAACCATCCGGATAAAACCGGGTTAATAACTCCTACCTTAAAACTTATTAAAATGATAAAGTCTATTACATTAATAGGGTTAGGTGGAGCCATAGGTAGCATTCTCCGATACCTTGTTACAATTGCAACCGAGGCACGTTTCATACCATCAACCTTTCCTTACGGAACGCTATTGGTGAATATTACGGGCTGTTTTGCCATTGGCTTAATTTATGCCCTTACAGGTAAGCTCAATATTTCACCCGAATGGCGTGGATTCCTGGCTACAGGTATTTGTGGCGGTTACACCACTTTTTCGGCCTTTTCATACCAAAGCATTTTGCTCATACGCGAAGGCCATACGGTACAGTTCTTTACCTATGTATTTAGCAGCGTAATAATAGGCATGGTGGCAACACTTATACCTATTATACTGGTAGAAAAGTTAGGGTAAACAATACTTTAAAGGCCATTAAGTGTAAGCCCAAAAAGTGGGTTAGAAAAACTTTTTTCTTCAAAAAGTTGGTGTGTAAGCAGAAATATTATATTTGCACTCTCATTTTTGGGAGCTTAGCTCAGCTGGTTCAGAGCATCTGCCTTACAAGCAGAGGGTCATCGGTTCGAACCCGGTAGCTCCCACAGAATAAAAACAGGGGTTTTAGCTAGTCTGCTAAAGCCCCTATTTGTTTTAGTTCAATGTTTTTTGAATTATATCACTTATTTATTACCATCTACTGTTTTTAAATCAATCTAAGGATATACATCATCTTATAAAAAAAAACGCCTTGCAACTCTGCAGGGCGTTTTTATTATATGCTATTTAAGGAAAGTATTACTACTTACTTTCTCCTCCGCCAAAACAAAGAGCTACGCTAAAAATTAATTCATTAGGCGATTTGAATGTTGTTGTTGTACTATTATCCGACTTATTAGTTAGCCCCTGGTAAGCAAGCCCTAAATTTATCATTCCTAGTTCAATATTAGTACCGGCACGATAGCCGAGCCCTGATGGATTTACCTTTACTGTGTTATCATCATTAAATTGAGTCATATATATCCAATTATAAACTGGGCCAGCCTCTATACGAACAGGGCCAAGTATATTTAATCCTAAAAGGAGAGGGATCTCAATATTGCCATAATCAAATTTTGAGCTGCTAATACTGCCATCATTATTATAATAAGTAGCAGTTCCACCCTGATAACTAAGTAACACCATTGGTTTTATGAAAAGTGGCCCCAAATTGAGCCGTTCAAATAGACCGCCTTCAAACCCCATTACATTATTCCCTTTAATGGTACTTGTAAAAGAGTTACCTACATTTGATAGATTGACGGAAGCAGTAGATGCTCCAACAGTAATTCCTGTTGTAAATGATTGTGCTTGTTGCTCTTTCGGAAAAAAGACAAAAAGTGACATTAATACAGGCATTAACACTCTTAATGCTGTTGCTGATATTTTCAGGTTTGTTTTCATTGTATTCATATTTAAAGGGTTTATATTAAGATCTAAAGAACCTTTACATATGCAAGGTAAACCCAATAATAAATTTTTAGTGTTCAATTTCTATGAATACTGGGAAAGAATAGCTTAATAGCTGGGATTAGTGGGTAAAACAAATATATTATCGGTAAAAAATACTAAAAAAAAAGAGCCCCTTCCTGATTGCTCAGTTCGCCAAGGATAAGAGGATGATGTTTGTCGCAGGAAGGGGCTCAGATAAAAAATATTGAATAAATAGTACTTAGGAATAATTAAATTACTCTTAATAACCACAGTATTAATAGTATCAATGCCACAAGCAGCAGCAGATTGATCAGCCCACCTAAGCCAAAGCCACCTGCTAAAATACCTATTAGCCATAGTATTAATACAATTACAATAACCAGCCATAATAGGCTAAGCGCAGCTCTTTCTCCTCCGCCATCATCTGAGATAGCATTACTTATTGTGGGGGATTGAAAAAGTGGTTGCTTGTTTTCAGAATTCGGAGCATCTATAATTCCTAATTTAGTTATATGGCTAAGTTTGCTAATTGCAACTAAATTAGTTTTAAACGACTCCTTTCTCTGATTTGGTGATATAGCACGGCTTTCTTCTTTAACTGATTGGGCAGAATTTAGAGATGTGCCGGTTTGTTTTACAGGGGCATCAGCAACACTAATTGAACTAACTGATGCTGGCTGAGGAATTCTACCTTCTGCCTTGGGAGTAATTTCTTTATGCGATTCAGTATAATCAACATAATAGCCGCTGTTATAATGTCGCTTCATTACTGTAAAGCTTGATCCGCATGATGAGAGTAAAATAGTTATGGAAAGTAAAGTGGTTCCGAGTTTGAATAGTTTTTTCATGACGATTTAGATTTATGAGGTTTTTAGATACTAAAACTAAATAACCGTGTAAGTAATGAATGGATGTTTTCGATAAACAACAGAATATTCAATTTAAAAGTGCCGAACTAAATGGTGAATAGCTGATTGGAGAAATAGATTGAATGCTCCTTTTTTAATGATCTTTTTTTGCCGGTTCCTTCTTTTTCAGTAATCCTTTTAATAGAAAACTCTTACTGGCAGCATCCATATTTTGTTTGAATCCCTGTGAGCCTTGTTTTACATTAACTACTGCAACCCCAAGGTTTTGGGCAAAAACTGTATCCATAAAAAGCATTCCAATAGTGCCTTTACCCATTCGGATGTTTTTCATTATTACAGCTAAATCGCTTGTAATATTGGAGGCATTATCTTCAGTTGTTTTTAGTTTTAACAATACATCATCCATATTTATAGGTATTGCTGCTTCAATGAAATCATCGTTTTGTATCCCTTTTTCACTACTGGTTCCTGGCGCTATTAGTACAATCTTATTACCCATTAATCCATCTGTTCCTATACTTGCTTTTGCGTTCTTTTTTATGAATTTCCGTGTTCGTTCATCAATTTGCATATCTACTCTTACTGTTGTATCAGTAGTCTGGGTAATGTTATTTACTATACCAACATTAATGCCTGAGAACCTTACATTATTTCCTGGCTGAAGCCCGTTCACGTTCTTAAATATGGCACTTATCTGAAATGTCTCTCTGAATAATTGTTGCCTTTGACCAATAAAGTATATCCCTATTACAAAGAGTAATAAACCAGTGGTGACAAATGCTCCAAGCCCTATTTTGTTGCCAGTATTCTTTTTCATGTCAATAGATTTTTATGTTATTCAAAGAATGCCTTAACGTTTTTATTTTCTGATTTAGATAATTCCTTAAAAGTTCCTTCTGCAATACATACCCCATCATCTATAACTACCATACGATTGGAAGCAATACGTGCACATTCAACGTCATGTGTAATAATAATGGATGTGGTATTATATTTTCTTTGCATTTCTAATATCAACCGACTGATTTCTTTAGATGTAATTGGGTCTAAGCCCGTTGTAGGCTCATCATAGAACATTATTTCGGGTTTTAAGATCAGTGAGCGCGCTAACCCAACTCTTTTTCTCATTCCACCTGAAAGCTCCGATGGCATTTTATCAATTGCCTCCTTAAGGTTTACATTTTGTAATGCCTCTAATACTATGGCATTAAGCTCATCTTCTGATTTCGGAGGAAAATTACGAAGGGGGAATTCAAGGTTTTCACGCACTGTTAAGGAATCATATAAAGCAGCGCTTTGAAAAAGAAAGCCAATTTTCTTTCTTATCTCGTTTAATCCATTCTCATCTAAATCACTAATGTTTTTACCAAGTATCCCTATACTGCCTTTATCCGCTTCAAGCAAACCCACTAAGCATTTTATAAGTACTGATTTGCCAGTCCCCGATTTTCCAAGTATTGCCACGCTTTCACCTTTCTTAACCTGTAAATTAATATCGGTCAGAACCTTGTTACTGCCAAATGATTTTTTCAAATGCTCTATTTCTATTATAATTGATTCCATTATGGTTCAGGTAAATAAACTTGTTATTTGAACAGCTATCATATCAACGAGGAAAACCATTAATGATCCAAAAACCACTGCTGAATTCGCTGCTTTTCCTACGCCTTCTGTTCCGGTATTCGCATTATAGCCTATATAACATCCAATGAGTCCAATTGAAAAACCGAAAAAGAATGTTTTGATGAAAGCGGGGAAAACATCAGTAAAATCAAGCTTTTGGAACACTTGCAAAAAAAACAAATGGAAGCTTACACTTTCTTTTAAGTTAACGCCAAAATACGAACCGTATATTGCAATAGCATCAGCAAAAATTACCAATAAAGGAAGCATAAGAGTAGTGGATAAGATTCTTGTTACCACAATGTATTTAAACGGGTTTATTCCTGATACTTCCATTGCATCAATTTGCTCGGTTACCCTCATCGATGCTAATTCTGCACCAATCCCTGATCCAACCTTTCCTGCAAAAATTAATGCCGTTATTACTGGCCCTATTTCCCTCACAATTGAAACTGCAACCATAGAAGGCAACCACGATTCTGCGCCAAATTCTACAAGTACAGGCCTCGATTGAATTGTTAGCACAAGCCCCATAATAAAAGCAGTAATTGCCACTAATAGAAATGATTTATTGCCTATTAGATAAGACTGTTTGGCAAATTCGCTAAATTCATAAGGTGGCTTGAAAAGCTCTTTAAAAAACCGCAGCACAAAATCAGTAAGTTGAGAAACAGCCATAAAGAAACCCTTAAGTACAGCACTTCCCCTTCCCCTTAGTGATTTTATATGATCAGTTGTACTTAGTTGTTTCATTTTGCCATGCATTAAACATGTTTTTACAGGATTATGCCGGTGTTACATCGGTGGTATTCCACAAATAATCTTTTATAATATAAAGTAGCCCTTCAAGCATTTTAAGATAGATTCTGGAACATAATTCTACTAAATAAGAATGTGAATGATGAATCTTTTCGATGAACCATTATAAATTGGTGGTGAATTAAAAAAGGAAATTAGAAGTATACTGATTTTTTTGAGTTGGTACTTTGGTTCGTTATGCAATTGGATTGGTTCACCATTTATTTTTATTGGTTTATCGATTATTTTAAAATGCAGAATATTCGAATTGTACCTTTCCTTTAAAATAGCCCTAATTAGGGTGATTAATTGACTTCTTTAATACAATATATTATATGGAAACTTTGATAGTAAAGCCAACAACTAAGACACCAGTTATAAAATTTGACATGAAGAATGGTCGACTTGAAATTAGTGGTAAGTCAATTCCTGAGAATGCGGCAGAGTTTTATAAGCCGCTGAAAGAATATTTAGCCCGTTATATAGAAGATAATAAAGCACTCCCTACACAAGTAGATATTTATCTGGAATACTTTAATACTGCTTCATCAAAATATCTGCTTGATGTATTCAGGCTACTTGAAGTTTTTTATTACCGTGGTAATAAAGTAACGGTAAATTGGTATTATGAAGAAGATGACGATGACATGTACGCAGCAGGTGAGGATTATAAAGCCCTTGTTACATTGCCCTTTAATTTGTGTATGAAGAAAATAGAAATAGAGTTTGCGAACTAATTCATTAAGAGAAAGCTAAAAGAGTAGTTAATCGATTCTTTAATAGTGTTTACAGTCTGTTTTTCCGTGCTGATAGAAATTATGACATGAAATGCATATACTACAGCAAATTTGCATTTGAGATTCCCATAATCTCACTCTTGTAAATCCTCCCTGGGCCAATTAATATCATTATTTCTTATCATTGGCAATGAGCAACCAGGGAGGATTATCTTTTAAGTTAATGGTATTTCGATCATAGATAATTGCATTAGAAAATACCGGTTTAATGTTCTTTATGAGTTTCACCGATAATTTTCATTTGTTCATTATGGTTTTTCTGAGGTTAATAGAATAATTCAAAATGAAAATATCTTTCCTAAGTATCTTGCGGCTAGTACTTATAATCACGTCATTTTAAATAATACAAAACTTAAAAACACTAACTCTATGGCTAAGCAGAAGGTATTATTATTTGGTGCAGCAAGTAAAACAGGCAATGTTTTAATAGCAGAGGCACTTAAACGGAAGTATAGCGTTACTGCAATTGTTTATGACATAAGCAAGGTAACAATAAAACATCCCGATCTTAAAGTAGAATATGGCCACATGATGAATAAAGATGATGTGGAGAATATGGCGAAAGGGCATGATGCTGTTATAGGAATCCATGAGCCTATGTCTGAAAATCCCAATGAGCATGTAAAAGCCATAAACTCTGTTATAGATGGCACTAAGAAGGCAAAAGTGAATAGGTTATTAATTATAGGGCACCCTGTATACCGCCCTGTAGAAAACACTATGGAGTTTTATGATTCTTGGAAAACTGTTGCCTGGGCTCAGCGTGAGGCACTAAAACGTTTTCAATGGGAGAGTTACCTTAATTGGGGATATGCTTATTCTGCTAAGCTTGAACCGGATCCAAGATCTGGCAGGATAGATAAACAAGTAAATATGGTTTTGGCTACCCCACTTGGAGAAAGTCAGATACCATTGAAAAACTTTGCTCCACATTTACTTGATAAAGCAGTAATGCAGGCATTGCATAGCAGAATGGAATTAGAATTTCATATTTAGAATTTGATGAAAACCAAAGCAGGGAAAAAAGAACAAAAACCAAAACAAATTAATGAGTTGATTAATGATGCAGAGATGTTGGTATTTGTAAGCCTTGATAAAGATGGAATTCATTATCGTTCTTCCACACACGAAGAAGGCCTTGCTCTTATTGCATTATTAATGTCTTCCAATGAAGAATCATGGGGAATAATTCAAGAGTATGTAAACATGTTTAAGTTTACAAAACAAAGAACTATGAATTAAGGCTTCTTCTTTAATTTATAAAGAAAGAACCCTCTTCGTATTTTGAAGAGGGTTCAGGGAATGTTAATAAGAATCTGCAGGTGTCTTTCAACTGTTTCCTAATGGAGTGTTTTGTATAATAATTTATTTTACAACTACCACCAGGTATTTCGATGCACTCCAAAAAGCTACAGGGTCTTTTATAATTAGTGAATCGGCCTTAGCGTTATTTGTGATTATGTACGATTCCTTAGGATGATTGGTCACTATTTTTTCAAACTTACTGTTCAGTGGCAGAACATTTAACTTCGTCATATCATCTTTGGTAAAATAATTAGTGTTGAAATCCTGCTTCATTTCAGTACTTCTACCTATGCCTGCAAGCCCACCTTCTCTGGTAATTACACCATTCTTTTTAAATTCTTTAACAGTTCCTATGGCATAATAAACAGTATGTATCTCTGTTGTCATATTATTTATTGTACCTTTTTGCCTGTTAATAACAACCATGCTATCATTAAATTGATCCATAACCGTTCGGAGGGAATCATTCATTCCTGCAATCCTCTTCTGTAAAACAGCAATTCCGGAATCCTTTTCTGCAAGCTCCTGAGCAAGGTGTGTTTCCATTTTTTGAATTTCTTTATTCTTACTGTCAATTGATCTTAGTTTGTTTTCAAGAGAATATATCTCCTTATGGTATCTGAGTAATTGAGCATTTATGTTTTTTAAATCCTGAACAGCATTAGGTTTAGTTTCGGAGCCGAAGGCGCCTATTGATAGTATTTTTTCAGAGGCTTTAATACTATCCAGGTTATCCTGAATATCATTCATGGACTTTACATAAGCGAGGATAGTAGAATCTTTCTTCCCTGATTCACGCATTAATGTGGAATCCTGTGCGCTTAAAGATTTGATTTGCTGTTCTTGTTTGTTGTTGCAGCCTTCTATGATAAGAACTGCGATTGCGAGGTATGCTAGTGTTTTCATTTTATTTGATTTAGTGCTGTAAAGCTATTGTGATGAGAAAGTATATTTCTTTTTTTTCGATAAAGTGAATATTTTAAGAGGTGTACCACAATAATAATACCGCTTAATGCGGTTGAGAAGATTATGTAATTTATTCTGTGATTAATTCAAAAGGAAATTCATGACTCACAGTTTAAGAATATAATTGATGGGTTTAATTGGAAAAAAATTGTGTTCAACGAAAACTTAAGGAAAGCCGCAAACGGCGTACATAGTTTTGTTCTCAAATTAATTAATACAAACCTTTAAAAACATAAAATCATGAAAACTAATCTATTCAACTCAACAAAAATTGGCTTGATATTGCTGGCAGCAGTGCTGGGCAGTAATATCGCATCTGGCGCAACATACACCGCGGTGGCTTCCGGTAACTGGAGCAGTTCGGCTACATGGGGTGGTTCAGCACCAGCATTTAAGTTAGGTATAGGAGACCAGGTAACAATAGGTGCAGGGTTAACTGTTACAATGGATAGTACCATTACAGTTAATGGCTTATTGGCCCAAATAAGTGTAAATGGTACACTTACCTCAGCCGGCAACTCACTTATTCTTACTTCGGGTACTATTTCTGGTAGTGGTACAATTAGTGCGAATAACGTAATGCTTAGTACAGGTAGCACCTTTTCTTTTTCGGGCTCGGTTACTGCAAATGCATTTACAAATTCCATTGCCAGCCTAAGCTCATCGGCAGTTATAATGGTAAATAATACCCTTACATTGACGGGGATCATAGATGTTACCACGGGCGGAAGTCTTACAATGGGTAGTAATTCCTCTATCAATGTAAATGGAGGTTCTATTTCCCTCAACGGTGGTACATTGGGACTCTCATCTTCCTATGCTGTGAACTATACAACATCCTCTACAACTGCCGGGATGGAGCTGAGTGGTTCAGGATTGAAGAATGTAACAATTAATGTGTCGGCATCAAATATGATAACCTTAGGTGGAAATGTAACTTTGAATGATTCCCTTAAACTATTAAGTGGCGGGCTTATGCTCAATGGTTATAATCTCACCCTAAATGGTCAGGTATCGGGAACAGGTACCCTTAATGGTGATGCCAATGCTAACCTTGCAATTAATACATCAGGTGGGATTGCTTCATCAATTACCTTTGCAAGTGGATATCAATTACTGAACAACTTTACTTTGAATGTAGGATCCGGTAAATCTGTAACTCTTGCATCGGCACTTACTGTAAGTGGAGCTATGGCTCTTTCCGGTGGAAGTAACCTTAATATAAACGGAGTAGTACTAAACCTGAATGGAGGTTTTAGCGGTACCGGCTCATTTGTGGTAAATGATAAATCAAGTCTTGCTATAAATGGCAGTGCCTCAATTTCTGCGCCCATATCTTTATCGGGCAGCAGTGTCGGTAATTTTGCACTAAATGTAGGAAACGGAAATACAGTAACATTAGGTGATGATATGGTTGTAGACACAATTAGCCTGGAAACAGGAACATTAGTGCTCAATAGCCATAACCTTTCTGTAAACGGAAATATCACTGCATCAGGTAGCGGAATGGTGTTTGCTACTTCCGCATCTAATATTTCTATTACCGCATCTAATTCTACTGCAGGCTCGCTTACTTTTAGTTACCCCGGAAATGCAGTTAATAATTTTAATGTGAACATTGGCGCAGCAGGTTCTGTAATACTAGGTTCTGATTTGGTAATTAATGGAACATTGAACTTAATGGGTGGTCATGTAAATACAGGAAGCAGTAATTTGCAAATTGCAGCATCAGGATCCATTACTGGTGTAAATAGTAATGCATATATAATTACAGGCACAGGTGGTTACCTTACAATGAATGCAACGGTTTCATCAACTGCCAATTTCCCTGTAGGTACAGCTTCATATTATTCACCTGCTAGTATAACACTGAACACGGGCTCATCAACCGGAACGGTTGGTGTAAATGTGTCATCGGGTGTTTACGCACAGGGAACAACAGGTGCAATGCTATCTGCTTCTCAGCCTATGGTGAATTCAACCTGGCTGTTTCAAACAAGTATCACATCAGGACTTAATGCAGATATGACTTTAACCTGGTCTCCTGCAATAGAAGTAAATGGTTTTATCCATACCGGTGATTATATATCCCACTACGTATCGGGCAGTTGGGATGATATAGGCGATTCTATGACAGCAAGCGCTGTTGCAGGTGGAATGTTCAGTATACAAAGAACTGGTGTTACTTCTATGAGCCCTTTTGCAGTATTTGATAGAAGTACTGTTACAGGAATTGATGATATTGTTAAGAACAGCGCTTTTGAAATTTACCCTAACCCTGCATCTGAAAACCTTTACATAAAAAATCGCACCGGAAATACTGGTGTGCTTTATGTAGATATTTTTAATATGCTTGGCCAGAAAGTGGGTGCGTTTACAACTACGGATACTGAAACCTCTATCCCGGTTGATGGGTTAGCACGAGGACAGTATTTCATAAAGTTGTACAACGATAATATGATCGTAGTTAAAAAGTTTGTTAAGATGTAAAAGGTTAGGACTTGATGGATAAATTGTGAGGGGTCTGTATCATAAGATACAGACCTCTTCTTTTAGTTGGGATTATTAAAATAATAAAAACCGGAATGAATTTATCGTTCCTTATTCTATTGCAGCGTATTTATCTGTTTAATGAAATTTTCTTTATAAATGGCTCCAATAGGAATGGATTCATCATTTATATAAATGGTAGTGTCTTCCACTTTTTTTACATTGTCAATTTGAACAATATAGGAACGATGCACACGCACAAATTTACCTGCATTCAGTTTGTTCTCAAGCGACTTAAGGGTTGAGTGTAAAATAAACCGCTCATCTTTAGTATGTATGGTTATATAGTCACCAAGAGCTTCTATCCATAAAATATCTTTAACAGGCACTTTATTAAGCACTGAATTTTTCTTTATGAAAAAATAATCCCGGCTCATGCTGAACTGTTCTTTTGTTTCTGCGGAGCCCTTTACTTTAGAGAGTGCTTTAAGAAACCGCGGAAGGGTAATAGGCTTTACTATGTAATCTACCACATTAAGATCAAACGCATCAAGCGCATATTCTGTGTGCGAAGTAATTAGTATTACCTGCGGCCTGTTGTCGAGTGCCTTAAGCATCTCCATTCCACTCATTTCAGGCATTTCTATATCCAGAAAAATCACATCCGGATTTTCATTCTTTAGGGTGTTCATAGCTTCTAATGGGTTAGAGCAGGCCTTGATAATAGTAAGGTACTCTACTTGCTTAACCATCTGTGTAAGAACAGATCTTGAAGCGTCGTCGTCGTCTACAATAATACAGTTCATTTGATTGGGGTTTTATATTAATTTCTACTGCCAATACTACAAAAAAGTTACACAAAAAATATATTATTTATTTCGGCTATTATATGGAATTGTTCACCGATAATTTTACCATGTTCGCCGAAAAATCATATCCTTAAAATCTTTGTAACGTAAACTTACATATCAAGAGTTCAAATTGCGTTTTTAAGAAAAAAATGATTTCTATTCTAAGTCGATGATGCTTAGGAGGTTTGTCTTTTGAGTTTTAAAGAATCGGTTATTGCTCAGATTAGTTTAATACATACAAATACATATACTCATGAAAACGAAGACTGCAAAACCCCCAAAAAGCGGTGATGAAATAACTGACCATGAACTATTTAGCACGCTTCTAAAAGTCAAAAATGGTGATTTTTCTGTCAGGCTTCCCGCTGACCAGATAGGTATAAAAGGTAAAATATGCGATTCGCTCAATGAAATTATTGAGATGAATGAAAAGATGGTAGTTGAGTTTGAAAAAGTGGGTAATAGTATTGGTAAACAGGGTAAACTGAACCAACGGGTAGAAATTGACGGAGCAAGGGGCTCATGGGGCTCATGTGTAGATTCAGTAAATACGCTTATTGCTGATCTTGTGTATCCAACTATTGAAATAGCGCACGTTATAACCTCTGTTGCAAAGGGTAATCTAACCCAGGAAATGCCCTTAAAGATTGAAGACCACCAGTTAGAAGGTGAGTTTTTGAGGATTGCGAAAGAGGTGAATGGGATGGTGAAGCAGCTTAACCTGTTTTCGATGGAGGTAACACGTGTAGCGTTAGAGGTAGGAACAGCAGGTAAACTGGGTGGCCAGGCAAAAGTAAAAGGTGTAGCCGGTGTTTGGAAGGACCTTACAGATAGTGTGAACCAGATGGCGAGTAACCTTACAGGCCAGGTGCGTAACATTGCCGATGTAACAACAGCGGTAGCAAAAGGTGACTTATCTAAAAAAATTACGGTAGACGTAAAAGGAGAAATATTGGAATTAAAGAACACCATTAATACCATGGTGGATCAGCTTAACTCATTTGCTTCGGAGGTGACTCGGGTAGCGCGTGAGGTAGGTACAGAAGGAAAGCTTGGTGGCCAGGCACAGGTAAAAGGCGTTGGCGGAACATGGAAAGACTTAACGGATAGTGTGAACCAGATGGCGAGTAACCTTACGGGCCAGGTGCGTAACATTGCCGATGTAACAACAGCCGTGGCAAAAGGCGACTTATCTAAAAAGATTACGGTTGACGTACGTGGTGAAATATTGGAATTAAAGAACACCATTAATACCATGGTGGATCAGCTTAACTCATTCGGTTCGGAGGTGACTCGTGTAGCACGTGAGGTAGGTTCGGAAGGAAAACTTGGCGGACAGGCTAAAGTGCGGGGTGTTGGTGGTGTATGGAAAGATTTAACGGATAGTGTGAACCAAATGGCGAGTAACCTTACAGCGCAGGTGCGTAATATTGCAGAGGTTACTACGGCAGTTGCTAAGGGCGACTTATCTAAAAAAATTACTGTTAACGTAGAAGGTGAAATATTGGAGTTAAAGAACACCATTAACACCATGGTGGATCAGCTTAACTCATTCGGTGCTGAGGTAACGCGTGTAGCGCGTGAGGTAGGTTCGGAAGGAAAATTAGGTGGCCAGGCTAAGGTGAAGGGCGTTGGCGGAACATGGAAGGATTTGACAGATAGTGTGAACCAAATGGCGGGTAATCTTACAGCACAGGTGCGTAACATTGCAGAGGTTACTACAGCGGTTGCGAATGGTGACCTTTCTAAGAAAATTACGGTTACTGTTGAAGGAGAAATATTAGAGTTAAAGAAAACCATCAATACCATGGTGGATCAGCTTAACTCATTCTCATCAGAGGTAACACGTGTGGCGAGAGAGGTAGGTACAGAAGGAAAGCTTGGTGGCCAGGCACAGGTAAAAGGCGTTGGTGGAACATGGAAAGATTTGACAGATAGTGTGAATCAAATGGCATCTAACTTAACAGGCCAGGTGCGGAATATTGCAGAGGTTACTACAGCGGTAGCAAAAGGCGACTTATCAAGACAGATTACAGTAGACGTAAAAGGAGAAATATTGGAGCTTAAGAAAACCATTAATACCATGGTGGATCAGCTTAACTCATTCTCGTCAGAGGTAACACGTGTGGCACGTGAAGTAGGTACAGAGGGAAAATTGGGTGGCCAGGCACAGGTAAAAGGTGTAGGTGGAACCTGGAAAGACTTAACGGATAGTGTGAATCAAATGGCATCTAACTTAACGGGTCAGGTGCGGAATATTGCCGATGTAACAACAGCGGTTGCAAAAGGTGACTTATCTAAAAAAATTACAGTAGACGTTAAAGGAGAAATATTAGAGCTTAAAAACACCATTAATACCATGGTGGATCAGCTTAACTCATTTGCATCGGAAGTAACACGTGTAGCGCGTGAAGTAGGTACAGAAGGAAAATTGGGTGGCCAGGCACAGGTAAGAGGTGTAGGTGGAACCTGGAAAGACTTAACGGATAGTGTGAACCAAATGGCGGGTAATCTTACAGCACAGGTGCGTAATATTGCCGATGTGGCTATTGCTGTAGCAAACGGTGATATGTCAAAGAAAATTACAGTAGACGTACGAGGCGAAATATTGCAACTTAAAGAAACCTTAAATACAATGGTGGATCAGCTCAGGGCTTTTGCATCTGAGGTAACACGTGTGGCGCGTGAGGTAGGTACAGAAGGAAAACTGGGTGGACAGGCGAACGTACTTGGTGTTGCCGGAACGTGGAAAGACTTAACGGATAGTGTGAACCAGATGGCGGGTAACCTTACAGCACAGGTGCGTAACATTGCCGAGGTGACGATTGCCGTGGCAAACGGCGATATGTCGAAAAAGATTACGGTGGACGTACGCGGCGAAATATTGCAGCTTAAAGAAACCATTAATACCATGGTGGATCAGCTCAGGGCTTTTGCATCTGAGGTAACACGTATGGCCCGTGAGGTTGGTACCGATGGTAAACTAGGTGGACAGGCCTTTGTGCCCGGTGTAGGTGGAACCTGGAAAGACTTAACGGATAGTGTGAATCAGATGGCGGGTAACCTTACAGCACAGGTGCGTAATATTGCCGAAGTGACAAAAGCTGTGGCAAGTGGTGACCTTTCGAAATTAATTACTGTAGACGTAAAAGGAGAAATATTAGGACTTAAGAACACCATTAATACCATGGTGGAGCAGCTCAACTCATTTGCATCGGAGGTAACACGTGTGGCCCGTGAGGTAGGTACCGATGGAAAATTGGGTGGTCAGGCGCAGGTAAAAGGTGTTGCAGGAACCTGGAAAGACTTAACGGATAGTGTTAACCTTATGGCATCGAACTTAACAGGCCAGGTGCGGGGTATTGCAAAAGTTGTGACCTCGGTTGCTAAAGGTAACTTAAGGCAAAAACTATCTATTGATGCTAAAGGCGAGGTTGCACAGTTAACAGATACAATAAATGAGATGATAGATACACTGGCTATCTTCTCCGATCAGGTTACTACAGTGGCACGTGAGGTGGGTGCAGAAGGAAAACTGGGTGGCCAGGCAAATGTACCGGGCGCTTCAGGAACCTGGAAAAACCTTACAGAGAATGTGAATCAGCTTGCAGAAAACCTTACCACACAGGTACGTGCTATTTCCGAGGTGGCATCTGCGGTTACAAAAGGTGACCTTACCCGGACAATTGGTGTAGAAGCTAAGGGTGAGGTAGAAGCCTTGAAGGATACCATTAATCAGATGATAGCGAACCTGAAAGCAACAACATTGAGAAACCAGGAGCAGGACTGGTTAAAATCTAATCTTGCAAAGTTTACACAGATGTTACAGGGCCAGAAGGAATTGAATACCGTTACCAAGCGTATCCTTTCTGAGTTAGCACAGGTTGTAAATGCCCAACATGGTTTGTTCTATATAATGGAACCTAAGGAGAATATTCTCGATTCTAAACTCAAGCTTATTGCAGCATTTGCATTCAGGAAAAGAAAAGATGTATCGAATGAATTTGCCATGGGAGAAGGATTGGTAGGGCAATGCGCATTGGAGAAAGAAAGAATATTATTAAC
>Ga0207054_1034_pt2 | contig 48894 bp, 41 predicted proteins | sample Alteio_BWMinCont_60_FD_153288 | JGI IMG/M metagenome (GOLD analysis project Ga0207054, IMG submission 153288) | Enriched cells from forest soil in Barre Woods Harvard Forest LTER site, Petersham, Massachusetts, United States -... | ecosystem: Environmental > Terrestrial > Soil > Temperate forest >... | reverse complement strand
GTATGCAAGCAAAACACACTGGAAGAATCATATCAGATGGTCAAAAGGAACAACGGAGCACCGGGAATAGATGGGATGACCTTTGATGATATCGAACAATCAGGGGTGGAAAGCTTTCTAACGGACATACGACAAGAACTGATCGAAGGCTCTTACCAGCCATCAAGGAACAGGATCAAGGAAATACCAAAAGCAAACGGTAAAACCCGTAAGCTCGGTATCGCCACAATCAAAGACCGGGTGGTACAGGGAGCAGTTAAGCTGATTATGGAACCGATATTTGAGACAGACTTTCAGGATGGTTCTTACGGATACCGCCCAAAACGAACAGCCCATCAGGCGGTAGAACGGGTTGCCGAAGCTGTGGTTAAAGAAAAGACAAGGGTAATCGATTTAGACCTGCGTGCATATTTTGATACAGTGAAGCATCACATTCTACTGGGTAAGGTAGCAGAACGGATTGCAGATGACCAGCTTATGCGACTGTTAAAGCAAATGCTAAAAGCAGGAGGCAAAGAGGGTGTCCCACAAGGTTCAGTGCTTTCACCCTTATTAAGCAATATCTACCTCAATGAAGTAGATAAAATGCTCGAAAAGGCGAAAGAAGCAACCCGTGAAGGGAAATACATCCATCTGGAATACGCCCGTTACGCTGATGATGCCGTGATCTTAGTAGACGGACACCCAAAGTGGGACTGGCTGTGGAAAGGGGTAAACAAAAGGCTAAGGGAAGAACTGGACAAATTGCAGGTACACATTAATGAAGAAAAGACCAAACAACTGGACTTGACCAAGGGAGAAAGCTTCAGCTTTCTGGGCTTCGACTTTAGGCGACTATGGACGAAGACTAAGAAATGGCGGGTAAACTATCAACCCAAAATGGAGGCAAGGACAAAAGTGCTGGAGAAAATCAAAGATGTATTCAGGAGGCATAACTCTGAACCGCTAACAAGGGTAAGGGACTTGATAAATCCAATATTGAGAGGCTGGGTGAACTATTTCAAGATAGGGCATTCCGCTAAAACCTTTGGATATGTAAAAGATTGGTTAACCAAGAAGATCCGCCGGCACTTAATGAGAGCCAAGGGAAGACAGGGTTTCGGTTGGACGCGATGGAGTACGAAGGAACTTTATGGTATGTATAAAATATACGACGACTTTAAAGTATCCGTAAGGAAAGTGGCCCCGACATGATAGGCTATAAGCCTTGATGAGAAGTCATTAGGTAAGCGCAGTGCGTTAAATGCGCACGCTGCGTTTGACGCGGCGGGGACTGGAAACATAAATAAACAATTATTAACAAACAAATAGTGTAGATCGGTGCGCCAGTCCTCGACCCTACCTGCGAGAGGCTTGGGGTGAAACTCCCCTTGTCTACTCAACTTTATCGGAACGCTGTCCGATTTCTATGATCTTCGGACGGCTATGCTTGTAGTTTATAACTACAGAAACGAAGTATAACAGTACACAAAGTCTGCCCACCATTTGGCGGACCGGCTTTGTTATCTACAAGTCAAAGGCTTTGCCCATGAATCATTTATTTTTCGTTTTTAACTGGGCGTTAAAAATAGAACAATTGATTATCAGGTATTTATGCATAATTTATTCGGTGTGCTGTTGCGAAGTGAACGCTCGTGAACAGTTGCACGTTTGCAGCAAAAAACCCGCACCCTTTTTTCTCCCCAATAATCCCGACCTTTGCAAAAATATCCCACCAAAAAAATGCCTTCAAATCTAGCCCCCCAACAAAAGCCCGCAGAAAAAGAAAACCTGCACCCGCGCAACAGCCACCGCAACGGGTACGATTTTAAGCAGCTTTGTAAAAGCAGCCCCGGGTTAAAAGCGTTCGTGGCGGTAAATCAATATGATGATGAATCGATAGACTTTAGTAACCCGGATGCTGTTAAGGCTTTAAACAAAGCGTTGTTAAAACAATTTTATGGCGTGGAGCATTGGGACATCCCCGAAGGGTACCTTTGTCCGCCAATACCGGGACGGGCTGATTACCTGCACCACGTGGCCGATTTGTTAGGCGAAGCTAATGGCGGTACAATTCCACGCGGCAGTAAAATAAATGTATTGGATATTGGGATGGGCGCCAATTGTGTTTATCCTTTAATTGGCAGCAGTGTTTACGGCTGGCGGTTTGTGGGTACTGATATCGACCCCGTGGCCATCCGGTCGGCGAAGGATATCGGTTCATTAAACAAAAATTTCCAGGATAAGATCATACTCAGGTTACAGGCCAATAAGGCCAATATTTTTAAAGGCATTATTAAAAATGGCGAGGGTTTTGACCTTACCATTTGTAACCCGCCTTTTCATGCTTCTTTGCAGGAAGCACAGGTTTCAACCGCCGCGAAATGGAAAAAATTAGGGATCAATAAACAACCTGCCGCGCTGAATTTCGGCGGCCAAAAAACAGAGCTTTGGTGCTATGGCGGCGAAGCAGGATTTATACGCCGCATGGTTGAGCAAAGCGCCCTGGCAGCACAGCAGTGTTTATGGTTTTCGACATTGGTATCTAAAAAAGACACCCTCCCTGTTATTTATAAGGCGCTAAAAGCAGTCAAAGCCCTTGATGTAAAAACCATCAGCATGACACACGGACAAAAAACAAGCCGCATAGTTGCCTGGACATTTTTAAATCCGGATGAGCAAGCCGGCTGGCGAAAAGAGTTTTGGCGTGATACTGCTAAATAGCATCTTGTTTTTATCACAAACAAGCCCTTCAACTTTTCGCTGAAGGGCTTGTTATTTTTGCCTGGGGTTTAACCGGATTTAAACTCAGGGCAGGCGAATTAAGAGTCAGGATATTAGAGCCAGGAATCAAGATAAAAAAACCTGGATCATTGACAACTTTACAGGGTACGGACGGCTTAAATCATTCCATTTTTATCAATCCTATATCCCGGTTGTCATTTTTTCTTGGTTCTTGACTCTTGGTTCTTGCCTCTTGATTAGCATTATGATATATTAAAACGTCCATTTCAATTTAGTATAAATCCGCGTGCCATCAAATCCCATTTGAACAGGCTCATACGGTCCACCCGAATTGTCATCATCATACGAACTGCTTCCAGTTGGACTAACAGAGCCTTTAACATATGCAGGATCAGGATGTACGTTGAAGAGGTTGTCCACGCCAATCGCCCATAATAAATTTTTTCCTAATTTATAAGTTACATATAAGTCTGTAGTTATTTTAGGTGAGAAGTTAAATATTTCAGGCACTAATTGGTTTGGGTTAGCATCCAATGCCACAGAAGGGAAATATGGATCGGAAGGAACGGCGCCACCACCGCCAAATCCTAATTCTTTTACATCGCCATAATAAGTAAAACGTGTGCCGAAGGCAATCTTATCTATGCCATATTCTAAACCGAGGTTGAACTTGGCTTTTGGCGCATTATATTTCATAAAATACTGCTCCCTGTCGGAAAAGAAGTTTGCGCTATCCGAAGCACTTTGCCTGAATCTTGATGGAATATTTATTTTATCGATGATCACGTCTTGAATATTGCCGGCCAGGGTTGCAGTAAAATGCTGGTTTTCCCAATGCTTTCTGTAATTAACTACGATGTCTACGCCTCTATTGGTTGTATTTACAGCGTTGGTGAAAAATACAACGTTTTGGATCCCGGCTGCTAAAAGCTGGCTGGACAAAGCCGGAGAAAACGAAGGATCATTGTAAGCATATTGGCCTGAAACCACAACTCTGTTTCTAACATCAACCTGGTAGCCATCTACTGTCACCGTTAACGCATTTACCGGTTGCCAGGTAAAACCTAAGCTATAGTTGGTTGATGTTTCGGCGGTTAATTTAGGGATACCCGCTAACCTGGCGAAATTACTGTAATTCGGAATTGTTTTGGTATATACCAGTTGACCTTGTTCTACAGTTGTGTTTGTGTTGCTGAAATTGATCTGTTGTAAATTTGGCGCACGGAAGCCAGTGCTCACCGACCCGCGTAAATTAAAGTTGCTGGTCAATTTATAGCGGGTTGCAAATTTGAATGTAGTTTGTGAACCAAAATCAGAATAATTTTCGAAACGGGCGGCCCCGTCAATAAGCCACTGTTTAGTGACATCTAAACTACCCTCCGCATAAATGGCTTCAGAACCCCGATTGGCAAGACGGGCATCTCCCGGATTGGTACCTGACGCTGCTTGATAGCCTGGGTACCCTTCTGAGCCGGAAGCCTTAACTACCTGGGTAGTAACACCATCAACCGTTACCGGAACTGGTGTTGTGGAGCCGTAATAAGAATTTGGTTCGCCTGCATACAAATGATAACGTTCGTACCTTCCTTCAGCGCCGAACGATAGTTGCAATCCCTTAGCTACGGTACTGAAGTGTTTAGTTAAATCAAGGTTAGATGTGTTTTGCAAATAACTAAAACCGCCGTCATCAAAGCGGGTTTGGATGTCGCCAGGTTCATTTATTAATGCGGCATTGAAGGTATTATCCCCAAAATAATGAAAATCGTTACGGCCGGTGTTGTTGCTTATATTCCAATCCCAATGGCTTTCAGTTGTGCCTTTAAAGCCAAAGGCGGCTGATTGATCTGTAATATAAACGTCCTCTTGCGGATCATAATATACATCGTCTGGCCCTATAGTACCATCGGGCGAAGCACCAACGTGCATAATACCCGGTACAAAAATCAGATCGCCGGTTGTAGGGTCGGTAGGGAATTTTGTATAGTTAACCCGGCTTCCGGCAGCGCCGCCCTGGTAGTTCCAGCTACGGGTATAGGCGTATACGTTAGAGTGTTTATAATTATAGCCACCAAACGAATAGAATACAGTTTTAGTACCCGCTATTGGTATCTCTAAATTGTACATACCGCCGCCTGCTACTACTGAACCATCACCAAAGGCCCTGCGCTCCAGGCTGATAGGATAACCAGGTGCAAAACGGAAGGTTTTTCCGGAATTTTCGTAATTACCGCCAATATTAACAAAGCCGCCGTCGCTACCGATGGCAATGCCATAATCGCCACCTAACGTAAAGGTTTGTCCGTCAAATTTTTTGCCGGTATATAACTGACTTGGGTCGGAATAGTTTAAGGTGTTATGGCTTTGATCGTCATAGCCGCTAAAACCGGCATCAATTACAAGGTGTTTGATGTCTTTTCTCAAAACTATGTTCATCACCCCGGCGATTGCGTCGGAGCCGTATTGAGCGGATGCTCCGTCACGCAAAACTTCAACACGATCAATAGCCATTTCGGGGATAGCGTTTAAATCGGTGCCGCTGTTACCGCGCCCACGACCAGACTGTGCCGGGTCTACGTAAGCGGTTAGGTGCCGGCGTATACCGTTTACTAAAACCAGTGTTTCATCATTCCCTAAACCACGTAAACTGGCAAGGTCAATGGCGTCTGCACCGTCCGCGCCGGATTGCCTGTTGTAGTTAAACGAAGGGACTGCCTGGTTTAACTGGCTCATCAGGTCAGGCTTCGCGGTATTGTCATTAACCGAATTAATGCCGATTACGTCGACTGGAACTGCAGATTCCATTTTGGTACGACCGCCTCCGCGGTTACCCACTACAACTACTTCCGTTAAGGATTCAGAGGAAATAACCAGGTCGATGTTCAATGTCTTGGTTTCGCCTGCTGCAAGCTGAATATTAATTGTTTTCTTTTCGAAACCAATAGTATAAAACGATACCTGGTAAGCGCCTGGTTTTAAAACGAGGCTATAATTGCCAAGGCTATCGGTTGCAGTACCGGTACTTGCCGATAAAGCGCGCACACTGCAAGCTTGCAAGGGTTTACCGCCGCCGGTAACGGTACCGGTTAGCCGTTGCGCAAAAATAGGGGAGCAATATAAAATAAATGCGCCCAACAGGAGTAAATGTAGATTTGGCCTCATAGTTTTCTTTATTTAAGTAAAAATTTATGTTAATTATTCCGTAAAATAGAAATAAATTTTAATATTTTAGTATAAAATCAAAAAATATCGTGTTTTTATGTAAATATGATATAGAATTTTAGCTTAAGTTTAAAAATTAGCAATAATTTTATTATCTATAAACGATATTTGTGGTATTAATTCAAGAATTTATTATTATTTAATGAATAAATGTGATTTTTTTGATAAAAAATTATATATGAGTAAAAATAATAGGAGTATAATTGAAAATTTCCCTGTTTTTAAAGCAATTAATATCATTTGGATGATTTTTATAAGTGATAGTAAAAAAAGTGTTTGTTTTCTTCGAAAAAATGAAAGGAACTGTTATGTCCTGTTATATGGTGTACTAAAAGCCTGTTTAAATTTTAATCAAAACTTTTCATAATAGCGTTAATTTACTCATCGCGATTCAATAATTACCATTAAGTTACTTTTGTTAATTCAAAGTTAATTTAGAAAAATCCAAAGTGAACCGTTTAGCGGTTTCGACAGAAAGGCGAAATATGTCGACAGAAAATAGATATCGGCCGATAGGTATTATGGGCCGCCAATTAATCTTATCGGTCTGTTTCGATACTGAGATAAATCGTATACCTTTAAAATCAATTTAAAGTACATTGCAATTATGAGTGAAGCATTTTTATTACAGGGCACAGTTAAGTGGAGTTATGGCAACGAGCTGGCTGAATATACCGATTCCTACAAAATGATGACCTCAATGACATCATTTGCGCCACCTTTACACCGGCATAATGGTAACATCGCCTTAACCGGATCTGAACTTATTATTGAAGGCATAGACGGAGATACAGATTTGTCCATCAGCCTTAAAGCAATGAAACAAATTTATATCGGTTTTGATGACCTTTTTCCTGTGAAAGGATTAGGTACTTTTTGGCAGCCATTAAGGATAGAATATTATGTGTCATCCTCGGAAACAGAAGTTATATATCTTATTATTGATTATAACGGCATATTCACGCATGACAAAGATTGGTACAATACCCTAACCGAGTTGTTGCAATAAATAAATCTGTTATCCTTTTTTTAAAATATCCTTCACCGCATCGTCCGCGTTATCAAACTTAAAAACAAAACCCGAGTCCAGTAACCGCTTTGGCACAACCCAGCGGCTCTTTAATATAAGTTCCGGTTCGGTGCCTATTATTATTGCCCCGATGGTCAGCAGCCACTGCGGTGCAGGCAAACCGAAGGGAATACCATAGGTTTTGCGAATTATATGCATCAACACGGCATTTTTTATGGGAACGGGTGCAGTACAATTGAATATCCCCTGCAATTCAGGATGGTCTGCAAACCATTCGGTACTTCGGGTGGCATCCAGCTCATGCACCCATGATACGTATTGACTGCCATTGCCTTGTTTGCCGCCCATGCCCATTTTTACCAGGTTAAGCAGGCGCGGGAAAACGCTATCGCTGCGGCCAAGCACAATGCCCAGGCGTAAGGTAATTTTCCTGATTTTTGGCGCGTCGAATTTATTAAAAGCATACTCCCAGGCATTGCAAACATCAACTGAAAAACCGCTGCCTATTTCGCCGCTTTCTTCATCCTGCGGCCGGTCTTCGGCATGACGGTATATAGTTGCCGATGCTACATTTATCCAAAGTTTTGGCGGTTCATACATATCATGGATAACCATGCCCAATAGTTCAGTCGGCAGTAGCCTTGATGCAAATATTTCCGCTTTGTTTTTTTCGGTATAGCGGCAGTTCACATTTTTACCGCAAAGATTTATCAGTATGTCGGCGTTTACCAATTCCGCTGTCCATTTGCCGCGGGTTTTACCATCCCAAACTACAGTCCGAACGTTTTCAAAGGTTTCTTTTTCATGTCGGCTTAATATTACTATCTCATTGACTTTGTCCTTATAATAATTGGCCAATAGCCCGCCGAGATAACCGTTACCGCCTGCGAGCACTATTTTTTTGTATTTCATTTTTGGGATCGATTAATTAAACATGAGTATTAACAACAATAAGACTACCCTATAAAAAACCCAGGTCACCGTCAATACCCAGCCAAGTTCTAATAACTTTGTCCGGCGGATATGTTCTAAAAACATCAGCCCGGCTACACCCATAAAATAAACTGCAAAATATCCACTGGGTATCCCGAGCAAGTGGCTAAAAGCCAACGGCAATAGTAGCAGTAAACTCCCGGCAAAAGAGATAGTCATCATATTGCCGAGATAGTTCCAAAATTTGTCTTTCGCAAAAGTGCTGATGACTAAGCCCTGGAAAATGATCTGCCCGCCGCATATAAAATATTCACGCAAGTGGCCGCCTAAAGGCAGCATGCCGGTCAATAAATGTGCATAAGCAGTTAAAATGTACCCTGTACAAAACCAGGTGAACAGCAGGTAGGCTACACGGTAATGAATTTTAAAAGTAGGCTGATAAGCAAAGCTGTTTCCTGTTTCCGCTGCCGGGATAATTACCCTGCGGTTGTAAGCTATAAAAGCATAAATTTTGCCCATCAGCCATATAAAAGGCTTAAACAAAAACAACGGTTTAAATACAGGGCAGGCGTTGCTGATCACCTTAAAAAGACTTTTTATGCCGTAGGTCACCTCGCCGTTTTTTAGGTTGACCAATGCGATCTCATTAACCGCCCTTTGTTTGTCAATTATCGGGCAAAACGTGTTTAATTCACTTTGGTAAGATGAACGGCCATTGTTATCAAGCATCCCGGTTTTTACGAGGGCCTTTGTATAGGCTTTGCACATGGGGCATTCGGCATCGAACAGTATTATGTGGTTTTCCAACGTTTTCATATCTTTCAATAATTAATGAAATTTATAAGCAAAAAATATATCAACTTCAACAAACAGTGGTGAGGGCCGAAATAGGCGGTAGCCGCACATCGTTAGTAATTTTTAAATAAGCCATTTTTAATAACCGGTTCGCATATTTCACATCTTCCTTTTTCATCACATAAAAACTTATCCATCCCGAATTGGTAAACACATGGTGATCGCTGATCCTGCCTTCTTCCATCAGTTGTTGTTTTATTTTTTGGCTAAACCGGATATCAAGGACGCCATTGCTATGAATATGGCCTATTTCTTTTCCATTCCAGTTAAACTGTAAGCCCCCGTATTTGTGCAGGCTAACAGACGTGCCTTTCCAGCTTAAAACTTCGGCTTCTATATCATCCAGGCAATCCAGCAATTCAGCGTTAGTAATAAGCAGCCATAGTTTAAACTGGCTATCAAACAAATAGGCCAACAGCGGTATTGATTTTAAAAGGCCGAAATATTTTACAATGAATTTGAACATGATAGTTAATTTTCGCTCAATTCTTTAATATGTTTCATCACCCTCAAATGCACATTGCGGGTAATGCTTTGAGCCCAGATATCATAATACCATACCGGAAAAACGTATAATTTATACCAGCTGTTGCCGGTGAGCGTGGTGGTGCCGTTGCCATTATCCTTTAATAAAAACTGGCCGCGCAAAATATCTATATGGTTCATTATTTCAGGGTCGCGGGGCTGGTTTATAACATCGAATGTGAGGTTTTGTAAGGAATCATAAACGGCTATCTTTTCGCCAAATACATATCCGTTACTGAAAATACATTTACGCCCTGCGCCAACATAACGGCCTTCAACTGTTGACTCAATAGGGCTTGGCATCCCGATGCGGAACAGCCAGAAAGTATTTTGTGCCTTTATCCTTTTAAATGCCACCACATTTTTCCAAACTTTATTTATCGGGGCATTTATAACAATTTGGTCGCTTACCTCATTTTGGTAATGGTGTTCAGTAATAGAATCTGTAATAAAAACGAGTAGGAGTACAGCAACGATACTCACGTTCAGTTCGTTATTATTTACCTCGAACATTTTGCGGCCAATAAAAGTGCCCAGGCACATAAAGCCGAAAATAAGCGGCGAAACTATGATGAGGCAAATAATGCCTTCGCCTAAAAAAACTGAGCTGAGAAAGATAGCTAAAAAACTATTATAGCAGGAATAAAGCGCGGATACCCTCCCTTTTAGTTGCAGGCCTTTCCAATACCAGGCACATATAATGCCCATTAGTATGGGGATAATAATGAACTCTGAAAATACAAGCACGCCAGCCCCGGAATTGATAAACAACAATTTGTTTATAGCAAACTTTGTAATACCAATTATAACAAATGCAATACAGTTTGAAATTATAAGCCCTTTGATCGCATTAGTTCTATTGCTGTTGCTTTTCATAATATTAAAATTGAAATTTCAGGAATAAATGAAACATAAATACAAAAAAATTATTTAAACACTTTTAATACCGAACCCCAAAACCAGCTCTCTTCGGCTTTAAGCATTGTTTCCAATGTTTTGTCTACATTTTTAGCCAGCTTATTTATATCCTTTACCGATTTATGGAAAGTTTTGTAAGCAGGGTCATTTGAATTACCTTCTACTTTTGATAATTCGTCCAAAATTTTTATAACAGGATCCAGCTCCCTTTTGCGCCGTTCTTTGGCTACCTGGCGGGCAATGTTCCAGGTGTTTTTATCGGCGTAGAAATACTCCTTCCGTTCGCCGGGCTTAAGTTGTTTTTCAACAAGACCCCAGCCCATCAGGTCCCTCAACGTCATGTTGGCATTCCCTCTCGAGATGCTCAGGCTTTCCATTATCTCTTCCGTGGTCAACGATTCAGGAGTTATCAGTAGCAATGCATGCACTTGCGCCATGGTGCGGTTTATGCCCCACTCCGAACCGAGTTTTCCCCAGGCCTGTATAAACTGCAATTTTGCTTCTTCTAATTTCACAATACAAATGTAAAACTTATTTTTAAACTTTCAATAATTATTGAAAATAAAATTTTAAAATGGGATTGCTTAGTGAAAACGTGAAAGAAATCGAAGTTTTGGAAACTTCGTAAGTCTGGAAAGAAGTACCTTAATTTTTTTTATTACTTGTCATCAGCACTGGCATCTTTATCAGATTTTTTATTGGTCATTGCCAGTACCGGCTTGCCAATAACTTTATATGAGCCTTCCCCTTTAAGTATCGAGGCAACCATTTCTTTGTCCTGCATTACTTTAACAGCCTGGGCAAGTTCTTTATCGTATTTAAAATTGGTTTCGTACCGGCCCTGCTCGTAATAATAGCGCGAAGCAATTTCATTTTCAAGCACCTCTTTTATTTCGTCTTTATGCAATTGCAGGTCGTTCTTTTTGTTTGCTTCCATTTTTGCCTTCAAGGCATCATATTCGCTCTGGATATCACCGAATTGCTTTTCTTTTGTTGCCGCACTTTTCAAATCGGTCAGTATTTTTTCGGAAGAAGTATTATAGCTATAGTTTTTGTCGGCAAGATATTTAACAAAATCAGCATAGTCGGCGTCTGTAAGGCTGAATGTGCGTGCATTATCCAATTTGGGGTGGGTATTGCGATATGCCGTAGCGTAGTCAAATATCAGCAGCTTGCTAACTAATGCTTCGGTAATATTGGCAAAATGGTCCTGTTTAATAAAAATATCAGGGTAAATGCCACTGCCATCGTAAACAGAGCGCCCGTCCTTGGTTTTAAATTCATGGATCAGCGAATCGGCGACTTTAACTACGCTCCCATCATCTTTGCGGTGCGTATAATCAATTTCCTGAATGCAGCGGCCCGAGGGAACATAATATTTGGCAATCGTAATTTTCACGAGGCTATTGTAGGGAAGGTTAAATGTTTGCTGTACCAGCCCTTTGCCGTAGCTGCGCTGACCTATAATAATGGCGCGGTCAAGGTCTTGTAACGAGCCGGCAACAATTTCTGATGCCGAAGCCGAATGGCTGTTCACCAATACAACCAAAGGTAAATTTGGTTCAAGCGGCTCGCTGACAGTGGTATAAGTAGCATTTTTCTCTCTTATCTTGCCTCGTTGTGATACAACTTCAACATCCTTAGCCACAAAAAGGTTAACAATTTTTACAGCTTCCTGCAATATGCCACCGCCATTTGATCGTAGATCAAGTATGATGCCGTTGGGATTATTCTTTTTTATCGATACCAGGGCATTGGTAACCTCGTCAGCGGAATTTTCAAGGAACCTGTCAAGTTTAATGTAACCCATATTACCGTCAACCATCCCGTAGTATGATACATTAGGTTGTTTGATCTCATCGCGCACCAGCGTTTTTTCTACAGGTTGTGCGCCATCGCGTTTTAACACCAATTTTATCCCTGCGCCTTTTGCGCCTTTCAGTAAAAGGCCAACCTGATCGTTGTTTTTACCCTCGAGCGGGATATCATTTATTTTAACCAGTTCATCACCAGGGCGTATATCGGCTTTCTGTGCCGGGAACCCTGAAAACACATCCGAAACAAATATTTTTCCATTTCGTTCGAATATCCCTGCGCCTATACCGCCATATTGTGTGCTAACGTAATGTAGCTTATAATCTTCAATTTCCGACTCGGGGACAAATTCAGTGTAAGGATCAAGCCCGTCGAGCATTGCATCCACACCTGTTTTTATCATTTTCGCGGAGTTTATATCGTCAACGTAGTTAACATTAACTTCTTTATATACCGATGCGAAAACATCAAGGTTCTTTGATATCTGGAACAGGTCATCTTTAAAGCTCCATGTGCCTAACGCCAGCACAAAAATTCCCGTAAAAAAAACCTGCCTTTTATATTTACTAAATAGCACTTTACCCTTATTCATCCTTAAACTTATTTTAAAATATAAAAATACAAAAAACCTTGTTGATTTTTATGACGCCATCTGAATTACAGCCGGTTATTGTCGATATTTACTAACGCCTTTTTAAGGGTAAATAGTACATAATTTCTGTCACGATGAACTAAATTCATCAAATTGCTGATAAGGCTATCTTCTTCGCCCTCTTTATACTGTAATTGCGCATCAGTAAGATGGTTGTATTTGCGCTGTATTTTAATTTTTACACGTTCCCAGTCTTTATTCGTGATACTTATCTCGGCCATAATAAATTATTTTCAACAAAAATATAAAAATAGATTTGCCTTTGCTTAAAATTTTGGCGTATGACCGTCCATGTAAAATATCACATTCGAAAGCCTCCCGTCCTGTAAGGTTTAGTTATTTTTATTTCTTTTTAACCGGGACTATCATATAATTATATTATTGGTTAGTAACCGTGGCGTACTATCTTACCCGGTAAAATACTTGCCAAAATTGCACATAAGGCTTACTTTATTTTACGATAGCGATGCTTTATGCGAAAGCTTAAAATTACATAGCATCGACGCCGTCACCATTGAGGCCGTTCCTCCCGATTTTTCGTCCCATAAATACCATAAGCTCCTATTATTGACCGGAATGGCTATGTTTCTGACTTTCGTAGCGTAAAAACAAGATGGCCTGCTTCAAATACAACTGTTAAAAGTATTTGATGATTTCATCTGTTTTTGTATTAAACATACTACTATGAAAACAGCTTTACTTTCTTCTAAATTTAAAATTGCCATTAAAAACCGTATTGGCAAACTACGCCTGCCGGCATTGGCAATATTATTTGGTTTAAGCAATTACTTGTACGCTGATAATAGGCCGGGGAATTTATACAAAAGCGGGCATGCAGCAAAACATAACATGGCTAATAACAGCGCTGAAGAAGCGATAGCCGCTGCAAAAGTAACGCGGCCAGCCGATTTTACTGGCCCCACCATCAGTTATACTAACCCACCCGTGTACACTGTTGGTGTTTCGATACCTAACCTTGTGCCAACAAGCAATGGGGTTGCTGCGCCAGCTTACACCAGTAGCCTGGTAGGCATTGGGTCCGGTTTTTCGCGGCCGCGCGGCTTAGCTACAGATGCAAACGGAAACGTGTTCATTGCCGATTTTAATAATAACGCGGTATACAAGATACTTGGCGGCACCGTTACCCCTGTTGCCATAGGCTCGGGTTTTAACCAGCCATTTGGTGTAGCGGTTGATGCCGCCGGCGATGTTTATGTATCTGATTATGGCAACAATGCTATAAAAAAGATATTGGCGGGAGGTAATACAACGGTAACCATCACCACCAGTATAAAAAGTCCTTGCGGTATAGCGCTTGATACTTATGGCAACCTTTACGTAGCTGACAATGTTAATAATTCGATAGATAAGATACCAGCTGGCGGCGGCGCCCCGTTTGTTTTTGCGACAGGATTCTCAAGCCCGCTTGCGGTAGCAGTTGACGGCAACGGTAATGTATTTGTAGGCAACACAGGAGCAGGCCCAATACAGGAAGTACCCATTAACGGGGACCCTGTAAAATCATTAGGATCGGGATTTGAGAACGTATACGCAATAGTGCCTGATAATTCGGGAAATGTGTTCGTGGCCGATTCTTTTAATGGCACCATTAAAGAGATACCTCCCGGCGGCGCCTCCATGACCACCATAGCTACAACGCTGGGCGTCCCGGATGGATTAACAATTGATTTCGTAGGGCGGATTTTGGTAGCAGGATATAGCAATAGCACTGTTAATGTAATTTACCCTGTTGGCGGCTATTCTGCTTACCCATATTTACCTGCAGGTCTACGGCTGGATGCATCTACGGGTATTATAAGCGGTACGCCAACCGCTGTAAGCGCCCCAAAAACATATAATATCACCGCTTACAACAGTACAGGCGGAGGCAGTGTACCGGTAACGCTGAGTGTTCAACCGCCGCCCCCAACCTTAAGTTATAGCACTCCTCAAAACTATGTTATTGGTACAGCAATTCAGCCGTTATCACCAACCGGCAGCGCTGCATCGCCGCCAGGTTATACCACCGCCTCAACTGTTACTACCGGCTTTACCCATCCGCTTGGCATAGCCGTGGATGGCAACGGAAACCTATTTGTTATTCAGCAATCTGCGGCATTTGTTTTAGAAATACCTGCTGCGGGCGGTTCTTCACAAACCCTGGGGTCAGGCATTATAAGCCCTGCCGGGGTGGCCGTTGATGCTGCCGGCAACGTGTATGTTGCTGATGCGGGCAGCACTACTATAAAAGAAATTCCGGCGGGAAATGGCGCGATAATCAGCCGGGGTTCGGGGTTTAACAGGCCCGGCGGAGTTGCGGTTGATGCGGCCGGCAATATTTATATTGCTGATACCGGCAATAATCAAATTAAAGAGATACCCGCAGGCACCAATAACGTGGTTGCCCTGGGATCGGGGTTTTCGCAGCCGGCAAGCGTTGCCTTGGATAATTCAGGTAATGTATATGTAGCCGATACAGGCAACGGGATATTAAAGATGATACCTTCGAACGGAGGGCAGATCGTTTTACTGGTTTCGGATTTTGCTGATCTTGTAAGTATAGCTGTAGATGGGGCCGGCAATGTGTTTGTAGCCGATTTTGAATTAGGCTTTCAATCTGAATTGCCGGTCGGAAGCAGCAATTTAGTCAATCTCAGTGCCTTGTCGTCACACGGTTTAACTGTCGACGGTAGCGGTAATGTATTCATAGCTGATTATGTTAACAATGCAATAAAGAAATGTTCGCCAACAGGTGGCTACTATGTAAGGCCATTTTTACCAAAGGGCTTAACTTTTAGCACCGCGACGGGCACAATAAGCGGAACACCGGCGTTGAATAGCCCTGCCAGGCCTTACTATGTATCAGCCTACAACACACAGGGTAACTATTCGGGTGGAGTAAACATACAGGTAAGTCCATTTTTAATAAGCTACGCAAGTCCCCAGGTATATGATGTAAATACTGCAATACCGGCGCTTGCGCCATCTGTCAGTGGTGGTACGGTCGCAGCTTTTCAGTATGGGCAGCCCTCAACATTTTCATCAGGAGGGTATAACGAGCCAACTGGCGTAGCGGTTGATGCCGCCGGCAATCTTTTCATTGCGGATGCATTAAATAGCCAGATAAAAGAGATCCCCGCCGGTGCAACTACGCCGATTATTTTGGCTGGTACATACAACAAGCCCGCCGGAATTGCGGTGGATGCTTCAGGCAATTTATATATAGATGATACGGGCAATAATAGCTTAAAGGAAATTTTTTCGGGAACAACGCAGCCGGTTACTATCAGCTCTGATTTGAATTCTCCTTATGGGGTAACGGTGGACGCCATTGGCAATATTTATATTGCAGATTATGGCAGTAATTCAGTTAAGGAATTTCCTAAAGCTGGTGGCTCTTCCATTGTCCTTGCTTCCGGGTTTAACGGGCCGCTTGGTGTAGCTGTGGACGCTGCCGGTAATGTTTATGTAACCGATTCAGGAAACCAGGCTGTAAAAGAAATACTTGCCGGCGGGGGACCTACAATTACACTATCTACCTTCAATGTCCCGCAGTTTCCCTTTGGTATTGCAATTGATGCAGCAGGAAATTTATTTGTTGGAGATCGTTCTACAAATTCAGTGTATATGATTGCGCCAGGCGCCACTTCTGTAACGTCGTTGCCGGGCGCGGGCAGTATTAATGCCTGCGGGGTAGCGTTAGATGCAGCAGGGAACCTTTTTGTGGGCGACCAGTTTAACAACCGGGTTATGAAATACAGCCCTGTTGGCGGCTATTTTTTAAACAAGCTTTTGCCTGCAGGATTTGCTTTTTCAGACGCTACAGGTGTCATCAGTGGAACACCGGTTGCTACAAGTCCGGCAACCAATTATACCGTTACGGCTTATAATGGTTCCGGCTTTGGATCGGGATCGCTTAATATCAAAGTAATTGAAAACACCAATGCCGACCTGGCCAATCTTTCAACCAGCTCCGGTTCTTTGTCGCCAGCCTTTGCAGCGAGCAATTTAAATTATACAGAATCAGTACCAAACTCAAACCTGGCCATAACTGTTACACCAACGCTTGCAGATCCAAACGCAACCGTCACGGTAAATGGCACGCAGGTGGTATCGGGAAATCCGTCCGGGGCTGTTGCGTTAAAAGCAGGTAGTAATAACGTTGCGGTCAAAGTTACCGCAGCAGACGGTGCTACAACGAAAACTTACGCTATAACTGTAACCAGGGGCACATCAAACAACGCCTACCTAGCAAACCTTTCCATTAGCAGCGGCACGCTAACACCGGCCTTTGCATTTGGTACAACCAGCTATACAGCGGCTGTACCTAATACTACCACATCATTAAAAATAACGCCTTCAACAGGCGATCCGGATGCAACCATTAGCGTGAACGGTGCCGCAGTAATAACAGGAACAGCATCAGCAGCAATTCCTTTGGCAGTCGGGGCAAACACCATCACTACTGTTGTAACTGCTTCAGATGGCACCACCACGAAAACTTACACCGTAACCGTAACCAGGGCAACCGGTACGCTATCCACTGATGCCTTGCTAACCAGTATCAAACTAACGCCTGCCTCAACATTAACCATAGTAAGCGGCCCAAGCTATGTAAATTACACCACAACCGTAGCGGCAACAACAAGCAGTATAACCGTTACTGCTACCGAACAAGACCCTACAGCTACTTTAAAAGTAAACGGCATAACCACCATACCAGGCACAGCATCGGCAAGTATCCCATTAACAGCGGGCAGCAATGTTATTACTATAGTTTCCACCGCACAGGATGGCGTAACCACAAAAACCTATACCATAACAGCCACCAAAGCGGCAAGTGCAGGGCTGTCTGCATTAAAACTGAGTACAGGCACCCTAACGCCAGTGTTTGCGACTGCCACTACCAGTTATACCGCAAGTGTAACCAATGCAACAACATCCATAACTGTAACCCCAACGGCCAGTGATGGAACGGGGACAATAACCGTAAACGGCACAGCGGTAACATCCGGGTCAGCATCGGCAGCTATACCACTAACAGTTGGCACAAATACGATAACAACTATAGTAACCGATGGCGGCGCAACAAAAACATACACATTAACGGTAACCCGCGCAGCATCGACAGATGCCCTGTTAACCAGCGTAAAATTAACCCCTGCATCAACGTTAACGGTGGTTACCGGCCCCAGCTATGTGAATTATACCACTACCGTTGCTGCAACAACAAATAGTGTAACCGTTACCGCCGCCGAACAAGACCCTACAGCTACCCTGAAAGTAAATGGCATAACCACCACACCCGGCACAGCATCGGCAAGTATCCCGCTAACTACGGGCAGTAACACCATCACTATCGTATCCACAGCGCAGGATGGTGTAACGACAAAAACGTATACTATAACTGCTACCAAACCGGCGAGCGCCAACCTGTCGGCATTAAAACTCAGCACGGGAACCTTGTCGCCAACATTTGCAGCAGCAACAACAACTTATACGGCCACCGAAACAAATGCCACCACATCAATAACTGTAACCCCAACTGCAAGCGATGGGGCAGCAACAATAAAAGTAAACGGGGCCGCAGTGATATCGGGTTCGGCATCGGCAGCCATACCGTTAACGGTGGGACAAAATACCCTAACAACTGTAGTAACCGATGGAGCAGCAACCCAAACTTATACCATAACGGTAACCAGGGCGGCATCAGCAGACGCCTTGCTGACATCTATCAAACTAACCCCGGCATCAACCCTGGCAGTAGTCAGCGGGCCAAGCTACGTGAATTATACCACATCGGTACCAAATACAACAGCAAGCGTAACTATAACAGCGACAGAACAAGACCTGACGGCAACAATAAAAGTAAATGGGACCTCAACAGCTTCAGGAACAGCATCAGCAAGTATCCCGCTGGCGGTAGGCAGTAATACCATCAATATCGTATCCACAGCGCAGGATGGCATAACAACCAAAACCTATACCATAACAGCCACCAGGGCAGTGGCGCCGGAAGCCAACCTTAATGAGGCCATAAGTGTTACCAAGCCAACAGACAACCCAACGATTGAAAATGATGGCATAATTGTACACCAGGGTATATCGCCAAATGGGGATGGCATCAACGACTATCTTACTATCGATAACATTACCAATTATCCAAACAACCAACTAATGATTATAGACAGGAACGGTGTAATGGTATATCAAACCACAGGCTATGATAACAGTACAAAACTGTTTGACGGGCACTCGAACATTAACGGCAAAATGCAATTACCGGGCACCTATTTTTATACGCTTGATTACGCTGTTAACGGCGAAACCAAACATAAAACGGGGTTTATTATATTGAAATACTAATGTTAGTCCATAGTCGATGGTCCATAGTCCATAGTCCATAGTTGTTCATAGTCATAAACTTTGGGAGCAACGCCTTGGCTATGGTTCATGGACTATTGACCATGGACTTTCACGCTAATCCATTTTAAATAGCTTACTTATTAAGCATAACCATATTGCTTATTTTATTTCTTCAGAATGCTTTTGCGGCGTGCCGAAAAACAAAGTCATTCAAAAATAATCATGCCTAAAACCTTTCAAACCAGCTTAATATAACAAAAAAGTTGCAGCCATCGTATAAGTTCAAAAATCGGAGATATTTAATAACCTAATTATCAACGGTTCCTAATATTACAATATATATTTCTTATAGTATGAATGAACTTAATACATCTGTCTTAGTGATCGACGATGAAGAAATGGTACGGGACAACATTGAAGACATACTCGTCCCCCGCAGCATTTCGCAGGAACAATATGGCATCAATAGCGCAGTAAATATCCTTTTTGATACACCTGCAACGTTACTTGCACCGCGCACTCGCAACATTCCGGTTTTTACAGTAGACAAGGCTTCCACGGGGATGGAGGGTATCCAAAAAGTGCGCCAGGCCGTAGAAGCTGGCAGACCATATGCAGTTATCTTTTTAGATATGCGCATGCCTGGCATCAACGGGCTGGAAACAGCCATTGAGATAAGGAAATATGACCTCAAAGCCGAAATAGTTTTTATTACGGCATATAGCGACTGCTCGATAGAAGAAATAGTTGAACAAGCCGGGCAAAATGTAGGTTATCACTGCAAGCCTTATGCTTCGGAGGAGATCATCCAGATAGCCACAAAAGCGGTAACCGATTATAATAAGCTAAGGAACCTTGAAAAACTGATTGAATCAATAGCATCCATCGGTTTAAACCATAACCAGCTTAATTCATTGTTAAAAAACATACTCGACCAACTGGCCTGTTCATTGGAAACTGACATGGCACTGCTTGGTAAATTGCACGATGGTTTCGTTTACGAAAAAGTGCTTTCCATCGGTGCAATTGAAGAAAAAATAAACCTGGAGGAACTGATTGCCCGCGTAAAAACCATGCCGATTGAAAAGGATGAAGTGATACAGATAGATGAACTGGTATTGGCAAGGATGGACAACTATTCGGTTTTCGCGCTGCTAAAAAAGCACGAAAAGCTGAAAACAGAAAAAATGTATCTGCTGAAGCTGTTTGTGCAAAATGCCGCACAGGCTATCAGGAATGCCGAATTGAACGAAAAGCTTATTCAAAAAGAAAAACTTTCGGCAGTTGGCCAGGTGCTGGCTATGGTGATGCATGACCTGCGCTCACCGATAAAAAACATCCAGTTGATTACCGGTTTAATGCGTGAAGATGGCGATATAAGCGAAATGGTTGACCTGATTGACCAGTCGGCAGAACAGGCATCAAGGATATTTGATGATTTCCTTGATTTCATAAAAGAAACCAAAATAACCAAGGTATCGGTTAATGTAAACAAAATAGTGACCGAAGCCATTAAACAAGCCGAAGCCAGGGAAGGTATTGAACAAATAACAATTATTAAAAATGTGCCGGACACATTGGTGGTACCCGGCGACGAAAGTAAATTGCGCGGGACTATTATTAACCTTGTAAATAATGCAATTGATGTTCTTCACGACAGGAAGATAACTAATGGCGAAATTACTATTACCGCCAGGATTGAAGGCAAAGAAGTAATGCTTTATATTACAGATAATGGCCCTGGTATACCGCCCGAAATTAGCGAAACCCTTTTTGAACCCTTTGTTACCAAATACAAAACGAATGGTACAGGCCTGGGGCTTTCAATTGTAAAACAGTTTATAACCGGCCACGGCGGAAAAATTGCGGTTTACAATAATAATGGCGCAACATTCACCATAAGCCTTCCACTATAAAATATTCAAACATTAAAATCAATCTACATTTCAAATATTATGTATTTAGAAAAAGATCAATGCCTGTTAAATTATACTGCTGATACAAAAGGCCCAGTGCTTGCCACAAATAAAGCACGCGAGACTTTCGTATCCAACGAACCGGAGTCTAAAGAACTGGAACGTTATAAAGCATTTATAGGTGCATCAGACATCGGCGCATGGGAATATTTCTCTGAAACAGATTTTTTGTGGTGTAATGAATTGTATTTTTCGCTGCTTGGCCGGGAAATAACTGACTATAACCTATCAGGAGGCAGTGCTAATCTTACTGAAGTTTGGGAAAACTTGCTGCATCCCGAAGATAAGGAAGAGGCAATTAAAAGGTTTGATGATTATCTTAAAGATCCCGAAGGCACATACGAGAGTTATTTCCGTATGAAACACAGTAATGGAAGCTGGATCTGGATATGGTCCAGGGGCAGATTGTTCCAGGATGAGATGAAAAATGCACATCCTGTTATTATAGGCACGCACGTAGATATTACCAGGCATAAAAAGGCCGAAGAAGCCATACAACGTGACCGCATACTTTTAAGGACTTTAATTGACAGTTTACCGGATACCATTTATGTTAAGGATATTAAAGCCCGTAAAATTATTGCAAACCGTGCCGATGTTGCCTGTATTGGCTGTTCATCAGAAGAAGAAGTGCTTGGTAAAACCGACCTTGACCTGTTTAAAAATGGTATCGGCAATCGCGGTTATGAAGACGATATGCGTATACTGAGATCGGGCGAAGCTATAATAAACCAGGAAGAATATTTCATAGACAGCTCAGGCACCAAACGTTGGCTGCTTACAACCAAGATCCCGGTTAGGGATGAATCTGGTCGCATTATACGGCTATTAGGCATTGGCCATGATATTACGCTAAGGAAGCAATCAGATGAAGTACTAAAAAAACTAAATGAAGACTTGTTCCAGCAGTCCCGGGAACTAAGCAAACAAGCAGAGGACTTAAAAGCGCTTAATCAACAGCTGGAAAAACAAAAAGAGCAGGAACTTGAAAAAGCCATAGCACAGGGGAAATTCGAGATCGCTTCGGAATTTTTGCATGATATAGGCAATGCTGTTGTAGGGCTTGGCTCGCATTTAAACCGTATAAACCGGGTTGTTGACCAAAACAACCTTGAAAATATCAGGAGCTTAACAGTTTTCCTGAAAACACATCAACCTGTAATAGCCGGTGCAATTGGCCAGCAAAAGGCAGGGGCGCTGATAGCTATTACCGAAGGTATTGAATTAACACATTCAGATAACGCGAAGGAAATTCACAAATCGATAAATGAGCTGTTAAATATTATAACCCATATACAGGAAATACTGAATATACAACGGCAACTGGTGCGCGGTCATAAGGGAATCCATGAAAGGAAACCGGTTAACCTGGAAGATATTTTATACGATTGCCGGTCGATGCTTTTTGCATCTATAGACAAAAAAGGCATCCAGTTTAAAATAAATATACAGCCCGGCGCCTACACTATTAAAGGCGACCATACCAAGCTGATGCAGGTTATTTTAAATATTCTTAAAAACAGCATTGAGGCTATTAATTTTGACGCACCCGAAAAAAACATCACTATTGATTTGCATAGTACCGGTGACGTATTTGAACTGACCATTAGTGATAACGGGCAGGGCTTTGATACTAAAACAGCTAACTTATTTTTTGTAAGAGGTTTTACCACAAAAAAGAATGGAACCGGGCTGGGCTTATACAATTGCAGAACAATAATTGAAAGCCATTCCGGCTCATTCGAGATAAAAAGTGACGGGCCAGGGCTTGGTGCGGTTTCTACAATCAGGTTTGCCTTATAGTTGCTTAACCGTCAAATAAACAGTTAAATAGAAAAAGACGAAAAATATTTTCTTTTTTATAAATATAACGTGTACATTTAGATTCTTAATTGCCTTTGTTATAGCCGCTTTAATAATAATCTTACTTATAAGCCTCTGCTCGAGCCTGCTTGCAGTGCGCCTGCTTCCTAAAGAATAGTTTTAGGCTGATAGGGAATTTACGTCGTTGTTTTAAGTAACAAAGATCAGGCTATCTTGTTTTGTATTTTTTTGTGAAGTTCAAATAGGTCTACATGGCAATGTATAAAAGATAGGTTAAAAGCGTAATGGGGCATAACAAACAGCTCTTTTGTAATCTTTTCTTAACCCACATCAAGTCTCCATCTTCTATTTCAACCGTATCTTTGTATATAAATAAGGATACAGAAAATGAAAAAACAAATTGAAAGAATATATAGCCGCCCGGCCCGGCCTGGTATGGTTGGCGATGGGTTCAGGGTTTTTAATTATTTCCCCAATGCCGAACTTACACAGCACAGGGTAAGCCCATTTTTGCTGATGGATTTTAATGCGGAATATGATTTCGGCCCGTCGGACCACCTTCGCGGGGTGGATGTGCATCCACATAAAGGTTTCGAAACCGTTACTATTGCTTATAAAGGCAGTGTGGCACATCACGACAGTACCGGGAACAGCGGCGTAATTAACCCAGGCGATGTACAATGGATGACCGCCGGTGCTGGCATCCTGCATAAGGAATACCATGAAAAAGAGTTTTCGAAAAAAGGCGGCCCGTTTGAGATGATACAGCTTTGGGTAAACCTGCCTGCAAAAAACAAATTAACAAACCCTCAATACCAGGCCATAACAGCCGATCAGATGGGGAAGGTTACACTTGCTGACAATAGCGGCATTGTAAACGTTATTGCCGGTACTTTTAACGAACAGAAAGGCCCCGCTACTACTTTTACACCGGTAAATATGTTTGATATCCGCTTAAATAATGGTGGAAAATTAACAACAACCATACCTGTTACCCATAACACCGTTTTATTAGTGGTTAACGGTGAAGTAACAGTTAACGGCGAAAAAGCGGGCCAGCATGACTTTGTTTTGTTTAAAAACGAAGGGGAAGAAATAACCATAAGTGCCGAGAAGGGAAGTGTTGTCTTATTACTAAGCGGCGAACCTATTAATGAGCCAATAGCACAGTATGGCCCTTTTGTGATGAATACACAGCGCGAATTGCAAGATGCCTTCCAGGAATTTCAATCAGGTAAATTCGGGGTCCTGGATTAAGTATTTTATTTTTCTCTGACAAATATTACAGGGGGCGTACCGGATTGGTATGGCCCCCTTTTTGCATTGGTGGATCAAGTGATAAATAATACGTAAGATATTTTATACTGGTAAAATATAGGATATTTTACCCATAGCACGAGGGGTATATTATCTATATATTTAAATATTCTTAAAGCTTTTATCATGAATAAAAAACAATTATTACTGATGTTGTTTGCGCTCATTATCAGCAGGTCATGGGCTCAGCAAACTTACCCCGTTACCGATTCAACTCCTTTACTTATCAACGGGCTGCAAATAGGTTACCATATCAAATCGCAGGAAATAAAAGCCGTAAGTAATAAAGGTGATTTCAGCCGTTATTCCATAAGCTTTTATGTAACCAATACCGCCAATGTTCCGCTAATTATACCATACAGGGATGGCTGGAACCGGCCTGGTAATACATTTGATCTCCTGGTTAAGTTTCTTATTCTAAATGCTACCGGCGCCAGGCTAACTTCCAGGTTTGCTTTAATAAATGCAGCTCCGTATAAAACGTATACGTTTGTTAGTGAACGGGACCCGCAATCAAACAGGTTTATACAAGTTAAACGACTAACACAGGTTGGCTATTGGGTACAGGCGGGGCAAACTATCGCAGTGGATGAAATTGTAATTGTACCGTTAAACCAGCTACCGAACGTACAGGCAATTTACTTTGCCAATCCTGCAGCGCCTGTCGCCCCTCCTCAATATGTCGATAATCCTGGGTTCGCCCCTAATAATGCCCCACCGTCAGTTAATATGCAAGGCTTTTTAAGGTTCAAAAACCTTTTTAATAATACCTATATCAACATTCAAACGGGCCCGCCGTTAAGCTCAACGATTAATAATGGCTGGTGGAGCGCCCAGTGGCAGCTTACGCCGGTACCTGGAACAAGTTACTTTAACATAAAAAACAGGTGGAAAGGGAATTTTATAGATACTAATAATGGCTATATAGTTATTTCGGGGAACCCCCAGTCACAGGGCAGTATGTGGGCAATGGAAGCAACTCAGGAAGTTAATGTTTTCAGGATAAAAAACGCCCAAACCGGTGGCTATTTAGGCCTTGCAAACAACAACCTTATACTTGTTAATAATAATGACCCCGGCTCTGCATGGCGGCTGGAGCAACCTTTTTAAGTCGAAAGTCTGGAGCCTTAAGCTTAAATCCACTTTTGACTTAAGACTCCAGACTTGCGACTTTAGACTTTTTGTCCTTTAATTAAATAATTTTACCTATCTTCAGAGTTCAAACCCGCAATTGATGAATCCTGACTACATTTTCTGGGTAGCTTTAGCCGCCTACGCTTTACATATTTTAGAGGAATATACCTATGACTGGAAAACCTGGGCACAGAAGATCCTGAAACTTGATATAGATTGGAATATCTTTTATGTGGCAAACTTAGCTATACTATTCGTGGGCCTGGCTTGCGCCGAAGTAGGCTGGTCGCACCCTACTTTCAGTCTTATCTTTCCGTCATTAATGGCCGTTGATGCTTTGTTTTTTCACATTGTGCCATATATCCGCTCAAAACGAAAGTTTTCACCCGGCCTGTTTACGGCGATCCTGCTGTTTTTACCACTCGGCTTTGGATGTTTTAATAGAGCCATGGATTTAGGTGTGCATACAAAATCGCTTATCATTGCTGGTGTATGCGGGGCACTTTTAATAGCTTTCCAGGCATTTATGCTCAAAACAAAAAACCTCGACTTTTTTAAGCCGTGAAAGGGATGATATAATACTTGCATCCACGCATTAAAAATTCAAATAAACGCACCATTTATCCCGCATAAAACGGGCGCAAAATATTGCGCTTGTTTTAACTACGGCCATACCCCGGCTCCGTCTTTCGTTCAACGCAACTTTTTATCTTAATTAGCGTATAAACCGTCATTGTTTAAATCTTTTGCTATTGATTTTCAAACAGGTAACAATAGCAAAGGCATTAATTAACCAGATTTGATTAAAACCTTTCCAATGCTTAAAAATTTAACTTTGATATGCTTTTTATTGCTATTAAATAGTTTTAAAAACAATAATAATATCTCTCGTTACAGCGATCCCAAAACTGATTCTTCAAACGTTGCATCAATTAAAATAACGCCGCCAAGGCCATTAATTGAAAAAGATATTTATGGGTACTATTTGAATTTTGATATAACCATCAAAAACGAAACTAAACACGTACTTGAGTTGAGCTCGATAGAAATAGCTGTGATGGACCCAACAGGTAAATTGGTACAACGCAAATTTATGGATCACAGCAAACAGTCGCCGGATATTGATGTATTGGGCAACACAGTCATAAAACCAGGTGAAACAATTAGCATTTTTAATCCCTTCCACACTTTTACACCCGATGTAACCGTATCAAGTTTAAAATATGGGTTCTTTTTTAATTATGCTGATAATCAAAAACAAAAAGATAATAACGAACACCGTTTACCCATGGATTACGATCTATCAGCTATAAAAATGATAGTACCACAGGTATATATTGCAAAAAATGACTATCGCCTTCCGTTAAAAGGTAAAATAATTGTATGGGACGGGCATGATTTTTATTCGGACCATCGCAGGGAAGGGGTTGATGCTGCTGGAACAGATGCTGTATCATCCAAAAATTCAAACCGTTATGCCTACGATCTGATGAGTATTGATGCAAGTGGCAGCATGTACCACGGTTCGCCGTTTAAAAAAGAAAACTGGTATGTTTTTGGGAAACAGGTTTATGTTCCTTCGGATGGTAAAGTGGTGGAGGTGCAAAACAATATCCCCGATAATGAATTTAATGGCAAAATTATTCAGCAGCCAAAATTGGCGCCGGATGCGGATCAGAAAGGAATGGGTAATTATGTAATAATTGACCATGGCAACGGCGAGTATAGCGTAATGCAACATTTAGAACAAGGGAGCATTAGCGTGCGGGCCGGCGAAATAGTAAAAGGCGGCCAGCAAATAGGTACAGTAGGTTTTTCGGGCAGTGCGGTGTACCCGCGCCTTCATTATACAGTTATTAACAATCCCAAACAGTTTGCTGCAGAGGGTATCCCCTCATACTTTAACGACTATAAGTTATACCGCGGAACTGTAATTTTACCCGTAAAAAGAAGCCGTATTGATAGCGGAGATATTGTTGAATCGGATAGGTAGCGATTATTTATTAAACTAATATTGTTTCAATGCCCGATAACTTAAAGTTATCGGGCATTGTGTTTTGTGATAAAAACCGGATCATTAAATGGCCGACTTTTGTTGCAAAATAATACAATGCAAACTCAAAGTCAATTAACCGGCACCCCCAACGGCCCATTACTTAATGTGGGCGAAAATACCCGTAAAGCATTATTCATTATATGTATCGGATTTTGTTTAACTCCTTTTGCAAGCCCCGCAATAGCTTTATTAATGGGCCTTGTTATCGCACAGCTCACAGGCCACCCATATATCCATTTAAACCACAAAGCCACCCACATACTATTACAGGCATCTGTTGCGGGCCTTGGATTTGGTATGAATGTGCATAGCGCCATACAGGCCGGTAAAGAAGGGATATTATTTACCATTGCATCCATAACCGGAACATTATTATTCGGTTACTTTATTGGCCGCTGGTTAAACATCGAAAAGAAAACTTCTTATTTAATATCGGCGGGAACGGCCATTTGCGGGGGCAGCGCGATAGCGGCAATCTCGCCGGTTATCAAAGCTGAAGAAAAACAAATATCAGTTGCCCTGGGCTGCGTATTCGTACTTAATTCCATTGCGCTTTTTTTGTTCCCGGTTATCGGCCACTATCTTAATCTTTCGCAAACCCAGTTTGGTTTATGGTGCGCCATTGCTATACATGATACCAGCTCAGTTGTGGGCGCGGCAAGCAAATATGGCGCCCATGCTTTGGAAGTAGCCACAACTGTAAAATTGGCAAGGGCCTTATGGATTGTACCCGTATCGTTCATGTCGGCCTTTATTTTTAAAAACAAATCTAAAAAAGTAAGCATACCTTATTTTATAATACTATTCATACTGGCTATGATCGCCAATACCTATATCCCGGTCGTGTCTGTTATAAGCCCTTTGGTAATAACCATTGCCAAAATGGGGTTAACGCTGACCTTGTTTTTAATTGGCGCAGGATTGTCGCGTAAAGTAATGTTGTCGGTAGGGTTTAAACCACTATTGCAAGGGGTGGTTTTGTGGATGGCTATATCTGTCGGAGCTTTATATGCTGTCATATATTTAGCTTGAGGAGATGTTCCTTTAACACCTGCATCTTCACCCGTGAAAAAACGGTGTAAAATGGGTGATTTAACGGTACCGGCGGCCTGATTATACACTTATCTTTGGCTAACCATATGAGCGTAAGGTGATCGAACAGTGAAAACAGGCCCCGGTTCTTCTAAACCATGTTACAGAAGCCCAAACAGCTCCGGTACATTTTATTGCATCTGATACACATTTTTAAACATTCGTAAATATGAAACCACAACCACCAAAACAAATTAAAGTTGCTGTGTTAATTTATCCTGGTGTTGAGTTAGTTGATATGAATGGCCCTATAGATGTATTCCTTCACGCCAACCGTTACTACGCTGATGGTTTTGACAAACCAAGGTATAAAGTTTATACAGTGGCCGAAACCAACGAGCCGGTTTTAAGCGAATGTAAAGCGGTTACTATAATGCCGGGTTACTCCATTAAATCGTGCCCCGAGCCGGATATCGTGGTTATTCCGGGCAGGATAGAATTTAGTGAAAAAGCTACGTCAATCCCCGCAGACCAACCAATTATAGACTGGATTGCGGAAATGGGTAAGAAAGGGAAGGTGATCATGTCGGTATGTGTAGGCTTGTACAGCCTTGCCCCTACTGGTTTGCTTGATGGAAAAAAAGCCACCACCCACTACCTGTCCATAGGCCTGGCAGTAGGAAAATGGCCAAAAATTCAATTTGAAAGAAACGTACGCTATGTAGCTGACGGTAAATTTGTAACCACAGGCGGCGTTACATCAGGCATTGACGGGGCGCTGTACCTGGTTGAGCAAAATGATGGCGCTATTATAGCGCAGCAAGTAGCCGACATTATGGTATATAACCGCGATGCCCCTTTGCCGCAATGGACACTTTTACCACCTTACGATACTATATGACATCATAAACCGATTTTGATCAAAAAAATTGAACCTAATACCTCTAATCACATACCATGTCAGACACAAACAAAAAAGTCGGCTGCGGTCCTGCCCCGGGGGAGGGTCGCAGCTTGCTAAAAAACCATCTCAACCTACCAGTTACCATTAAATCCTTCGGATATGGTAGGGAGCTTGCCCATTTTAGGCTGTCCCCCGGTTCTTGGTTCAGCAACCTTAAAAACTGACATTTATCCCTAAACCATATGAATAATCAATTAGAAATCCCTTCCTGTAGCTGCCATAGCAATATGCAGGAAAAAATGGAAGACAAGCCATTCTCAGAGATCGGGAAAACAACGAGATCAATACCATCTGTATTGATGAGCATCCTGATCGCATTTTTCCCGAAATGCCCCATTTGCTGGGCAGTTTACATGAGTATGTTCGGCAGTTTGGGCCTGGCACGGCTACCCTATATGCCCTGGCTGTTGCCTGTACTATTGTCGTTCTTAGCACTGCATCTGTTTATGCTATTTAGAAAGTCTTCGCAAAATGGCTATGTCCCTTTTGCGCTTAGCCTTGCGGGGGCAGTACTCATCTTATCGGGCAGGTTCTTCTTCCCGCTCGAGAAATGGCTGATGGTCACCGGTGTGGTTATGATCATCTCCGGCTCGCTGTTAAATAGTTTCTCAAATACACGGCTACCAATAATCAACTTTAAAAAGCATACAATTTAAATCCTATCATTATGTCAAGTAACACAAAACTCAGGGTTCGACGTTCACTTATTGAACTGCAAAAAGAATACGAAAACAATAATAAAAAGCCGCTTGAAGATTTAATGCGGGCATGGCAAGGCATTAAAGCGCTGCCGCCCGACGACCCAAAATCTTTTTTTAAGCTGGGGGGCTTCCATGGCGAGCCTTTCAGGGGCGGCGGATGGGGCAGCAACGCCTATTGGGGTGGCTATTGCAACCACGGCAACGTATTATTCCCGACATGGCACCGGGTTTACCTTGTAAAATTGGAAGAAGCGCTTCAAAGTATTAAAGGCTGCGAAGAGGTAATGATGCCCTATTGGGACGAAACTGACGAATATTCAACTACGTTTGGTATCCCATGGCCGTTAACAACACAATATTTTGAGCTTGATGGCGTAGAAATACCTAACCCTTTACGCTCATTTGTTTTCCCTAAAAATATAACTGACCACATAAGCAAGGATGACCCGAATTATTCGAAACCATTGGGATACGAAACCGTACGCTACCCCCTATCAGGCATCGTAGGTAATGCAAAAGAAATTGCGGAGACCAATAAACATAATGCATTATTCCCTAATTACGAGGAAAATGTAGGTATATTAAATAAGAACGTATTAGATTGGCTGAACTCACACATTGTGGTAAAAAAGGTGCCCATCCCTACGAATGTAGCCCAAAAATTTAAAGATTGCCTTAATGCACCTAACTTTACTGTTTTTTCAAACACCACTTCGGCAGCAGAATGGAACGCTGACCGCCAGACCATTGACCCTGTTACAGGATTGCCAATAAAAGACGATCCTTATAAAGTAGTGGTACCGCTTGAATCGCCGCACAACAGCATCCATTTGGCGATAGGTGGCTGCGAGGTGCCTGGATATAATCGCTCGCCTATTGAGGGCGCCAACGGCGATATGGGTGAAAATGATACCGCCGGCCTCGACCCGATTTTCTTTTTCCATCATGCCAATGTTGACCGCATGTTTTGGCTATGGCAAAAAAGGCACGGGTTTACCGACCATCTTGAAATAATCCCAGAATATCCCGGCACAAATACTGTCGACAGCCAGGGCCCAACCCCAGGCTTTGCACCAAACTCGTGGTTAACGTTGGAAAGCCCGCTTGCCCCGTTCAAGAAAATTGAAGGCAGTGAGGAGAAAACTTACACTTCATTAGATTGCCTGAATATAGAAACGCAGTTAGGCTTTACCTATGGTCCAGGGTCGTTGGATGAAACCGACAAGACAATGCTTTTACAAGCGAAAAAGAGTTACAATACTAAAGTGATTAAAGTGAGCAGGATAAATAAGGCGCCTATCAGCGGTTCATTTATGGTATCAGCTTTTGTAACCCTTGGCGGCGAAAAGTTGCATTTAGGTACAGAAGCTGTATTAAGCCGCTGGAATTCGCAATATTGCGCCAATTGCCAAACACATTTAGAAGTAAAAGCCTTTTTTGAACTGCCGCTGATAGAAGGCGATTTGCTAAAAAGTTTAAATGACAGTAATTATACCAACGTAGAAGTTGAGATAACAGGTCATGAGGGTGTACTTTCGGGCAACAAAAATGGCTTGCTGCGCAGTAATGTAAAACAAGCGGCAAATTTCCATATGGAAATAGTATAAGCCCGATTATCGTAATTAACCTAAACCACATAAAAAGGTAAAACAGGGGCGCAATAATTTGCGCCCCTACCTAATCTATCGTCTTAATAAACAATCCTTCAAAAAATCATCCATAATTTGCACATTTGCACATCAGTATCCCGATAACTATCGCGACTGCACATCAAAAATAATGGATCAATACTTCATAATAGATTTCGACAGTACATTTACACAGGTGGAGGCTTTGGACGAGCTGGCCCGCATATCCTTAAAAAACCATCCCGACAGGGAAAAAATATACAAACAGATAGAAGACCTGACTAATGCTTCGATGGAAGGTAAATTATCTTTCACCCAAAGCCTGGAGAACAGGGTTAAATTATTGCAGGCCAACCGCGAGCATTTAAAGCAGCTGATAACCCATCTTAAAAAAAAGGTATCCACTTCATTTTCCAGGAATACCGTTTTTTTTAAGAACCATGCCGATGAAGTTTTAATCGTTTCCGGTGGTTTTAAGGAATTTATCATCCCTGTGGTGACCGAATATTTCATTAAAAAAGAAAATATTTATGCCAACACATTCGTGTTTGACGACGAAGGCAATATAATAGGCTATGATCGGGAAAACCCGCTTTCGCAGGAAGGTGGCAAAGTAAAATTATTAAAAGAGCTTAATTTGCCAGGCGAAATATTCGGGATCGGCGATGGTTATTCCGACTTCCAGCTAAAAGAATCGGGGATGATAAAAAAGTTCTTCGCTTTTACGGAGAATATTGAACGTAAATCAGTAGCCGAAAAGGCAGACCATATTACACCCAGCTTTGATGAATTTTTATTTATCAATAAACTCCCGCGGGCTATATCCTACCCTAAAAACCGCATTAAATGCCTTGTAGTTGGCGATGTAGAAGAAGATGCTTTGGCACAGATGAAGAAGGAAGGCTATAATATACGCCAGCGTGACAGTATCGAAGAAAAATACTTAGAGGAAGCAGGTATATTATTTTGTGACGAAGAAAATCAGCCCAGGCCCGAGCAATTGCAAAATGCAGGCAGGCTAAAAGTAATAGGCATTTTTGGCAGGATAAACAATCGTAAACTTGCCGAAACAGCCTGCGATAACGGTATTATAATTTTTGACGACCCCAAAAACAACCCCCGCAATGATGATTTTATCCCCAAAAGGGTAATGGCTTTCATGAACGAGGGTAAAACCCATACCAGCTGCAATTTTCCCGACCTGCAGCCGCCACGTGTTAGCAATGCCCACCGTTTGATACATATCCATAAAAACGTGCCGGGCATCCTGGCAAAAATAAATGACGTGTTTGCCCGCCATAACATCAATATAGTAGGCGAGTTTCTGGTCACAAATCCTCAAATAGGTTATGTTATCACCGATGTAAATACCGGTTATGATGCAGAAGTATTAAACGAGCTTAAAGCCATTGAACATACGATAAAGTTCAGGTTGCTGTATTGAGTTTGGTTGATAGTTCATGGCTGCTACAAAGAAAGTCAATTGCTTCATCTATATTCTCTTTTCTACCATGAGCCATGAACTATTAGCTATGAACCCAACGGCACCACCAAAACCGGTATTTCCGAATGGCGTACGACATGCTCCGAAACACTGCCCATTATCAGCCGGTCAAAACCTGTACGGTTATGAGTGCCTAAAACTATTAAATCCGCGCCGTATTCCTTGCCGCAGCTTATAATGCCCTCAGCTGTTGGCCCGTACTCCGTAAAATGGGTTACCTGGAGGTCTCCTGCAAATCTTTTTATAAAACGATCAACGATGTTTTCTGATTGATTTTTTTGAATATCAAGCATTTCCATTTCTTCTATACCAGTAGTCTGCATGGGCATGCCCATAATAGGATCGGCGCTCGAAGCAACCTGGGGCATTATTGCAGGCTCAACAATATTTACCAAACCTACGGCAGCATTAAATTTGCGTGCAATATCAAAGCCGTACTCCGCAGCATGCTCGGCATATTTGCTGTCATCAATCCCTATAAGTATTTTTTTGATCATCATGGGTTAAAAGATTTAGTTATAAAGGTAACAACAACTTAAATAGGATATGTTTTCACAAGCAACAAATTTTGATTGTTAGCTTTAACTAACATTAAGACTATTGTTACCTTTGGCAATGCATTTCTCCCCCGAAATAGAAGAACGCCTGGCACGTTTGCAAGAAAAATATGAAGCCATGGGCCAGGATATGGTATCGTACCTTGATGGCCTGCTTCATGCTGATTTTTTAACTTATTGGGATTATATCCATTTAGATACCCTGTTAAGCCTGCAAAACCCTAAAACGCCATTCCCTGATGAAGAGATATTCATCATTTACCACCAGATAACGGAACTATATTTTAAACTGGTGCTGCATGAATGCGAACAAATAACGACAGCACAACCATTAACCGCCGACTTTTTTACCACCCGTTTAAAACGTATAAACCAATATTTTGAAGCGCTTACCCAGTCGTTCGGGATCATGGTTGACGGGATGGAAAAAGAGCAGTTTTTAAAATTTCGTATGTCCTTATTGCCGGCAAGCGGTTTTCAGTCGGGGCAATACAGGATGATAGAGATATATGCGACTGATTTTATCAACCTGGTAGCAAAGGATAAACGCGAAGAACTTAAAGATGCAGGTATTGAAAAACAATTTGAATACCTGTATTGGAAGTTTGGCGCAACAGAACTCTCAACCGGCAAAAAAACATTGACACTAAAACAATTTGAAAAGAAATATGGCCGGGAGTTTATTGAGTTAGGCAACGCCGGCATTAGCCATAATTTCAATGCATTATACCATCAGCTTAAAGCAGCTTCGCAGGTAACGCCAGCGCTTGAAAATGAATTGAGGCAACTGGATATTAACGTGAATGTTAACTGGCCGCTGGTTCACTATAAATCTGCGGTACGTTACCTAAACCGGGAGCCGGAAGAAATTAAGGCAACCGGCGGCACGAACTGGCAGAAATATTTGCCTCCAAGATTTCAAAAAAGAATATTTTACCCGGAATTGTGGAGTGCTGAAGAAGTGAACGAATGGGGCAAGGGATGGGTAGAAAAGGTTTTGAAGGAAATTTAACAACTGACGATTAATTTGCCTTAAATAATCCGGGCTTTAAAACCTGCACGTCTATAAATGTTTGGTGCAAATGATTAAAATCGGCATCGGTAGTTACCAGTTTTAAGCTAAGCAGGGATGCCGTTGCAGCAATCCATAAGTCGTTTTTACCCATGTTTCGTGGGGTTGCAAAAGGATAATCGGCTATGCGGGGATTGCGTCGTTGGGAATAAGCATCGATTTCCACGTAGGTACCGACCATGTTTTCATTAATGTCCACTACAACTATATCTTCTAATAGTTCATCAAGTGATTGCAATCGGCTTGCTCCCCAATTATTTTGAAATATAAGGGATTTTAATTCTCCCATAGTTGCAACTGATGCGAAAATCTTCTTGCTATCAGGATTAATGATTTTTATTAATTCTTTAATACGTGCGGCTTTGCCAAGATTTAGTAAAATATTGGTGTCAAACAAAAGATTCATTTACTTTCTTTCAACATCCTTAATCCCGTTTCAACCTCTTCTTCTGTAAGAAATGCCTCTTTAGGCAACTTTTCTAATCGTTTTATGATATTCTCTGGATTTTTGCCGAGTTTGTTTGCAAATGCAGTTGTCCCGCCGGCAGCCATTATCTCATCCACCGAATACGATTTAAACTTTAAAAGCTCTTTTTCTTCTGCTCCTGATGTTTTCATTTTTTTCTTATTTGCTTGCATTCAATGTTTTAATAGCTTCTTCAAATTCTTCGTCTGTAAGGAAAGCGTCCTTAGGCAACTTTTCAAAACGATCAATGAGATTCTCCCAGGACTTACCCATTTTTTTTTGCAAAAGCATCGGCACCTCCTGCGGCTAATACCTCATCTATGAAATATGATTTAAGGCGCGGAAATGAATACTGCTGTTCGTTTGATGTTTCGATATTTTTATTGTTCATAGCGGTAAATCCTCCCCTGTATACAAATTTACAATATTTTATATAATAATACTGTAACAAAACCCTTTCCGGCATTAACCATCACAAAAATTTCCTAAATTGCCATTTTTCGAATTAAATACAAAAGGCCATGACTGAAACGCTGGACATCAAAATCACAAAGACTGAACACTCCCGCCTGCAAGAGACGGATTTCGACAACTTACCATTCGGCAAAATATTTACCGACCACATGTTTGTGGCCGATTATGCTGATGGTGAATGGAAAAATTTACAAGTGGTCCCTTACGGGGATATTAGTTTTAGCCCGGCTATTTCATCATTGCATTATGGACAATCATTTTTTGAAGGGATAAAAGCCTACAAGCACGCCGACGGGCAAGTATCTGTATTCCGTCCGGATAAAAATGCTATACGTTTTAACAAATCGGCCGAGCGTTTGTGCATGCCAACATTGCCCGAAGAAATATTCCTGCAAAGCATTGCCGCTGTGATTGACGTTGACCGCGATTGGGTACCTTCAAAAGCCGGCAATTCACTTTACATCAGGCCGTTTATGTTTGCTACAGACCGTTTTTTGGGTGTGGCGCCGTCAACAACCTATAGCTACATGGTATTGCTTTGCCCCGTTGGACCATATTTTTCAAAGACATTACGTGTTAAAATCGAAACGCATTATACCCGCGCTGCCGAAGGCGGTATGGGCTATGCAAAATCGTCGGGTAACTATGGCGGCAGTATGTATCCTGCCAAAAAAGCTACAGAAGAAGGTTTTGACCAACTGATTTGGACAGATGCCAAAGACCATAAGTATGTTGAGGAAATGGGTGCAGCCAATGTAATGTTTGTGCTTGATGGCACATTAATTACCCCTTCAACACGCGATACTATTTTAGATGGCGTTACCCGCGATACTGTATTAACCCTTGCGCGTGAATGGGGCATGACTGTTGAAGAACGCCGTGTATCCGTTGCCGAAATAATAGAAGGCGCTAAAAATGGTAAACTGACCGATGCATTTGGCGCTGGCACAGCAGCTACTATAGCCCCTGTTGGCTCCATCAGTCATGATGGTGAAGAATATTTTCTTGTTGACCCTAAAGAACGTGAATTTTCGCAAAAAGTACTCCGTGAGTTAGATGCCATTAAATATGGCGTTGTTGCGGATACGCATGGCTGGAATTATATAGTTTAGCTCATAGACCATGGCTCATAGTTCATAGAAGAAATGATTTTTTGCTATGGACTATGAGCCATTGGCTATCAACCCCTACTCAACGCTCACCGTCAACCCTTCCTGCTGTAATATCTTACGGTAGACTTCCACTTCCGTAAATGAGCCTTCCAATATGGCGCATTTGCCTTCATTATGTACTTTCCAGGCAATTTTTTCGGCTTGATGTTCAGAGTAATCAAGGTACTTCATCATGCAAAATATCACATGATCAAAACTGTTCACATCATCATTCCATAAAATAAGACGGTGCATTTCCTTCAGGCTCGTCAGCAGGTCTTCGAGCGTAAAGGTTTCTTCCTGTACTTCAGTTGGCATACGTAACGTCAAAATTACTCAAAAAACTGCAATAATATCCCTAAAAACATGTTCTTTGTATGCTAAAACATTTGTTACAAAAGCAGTGTTTAATTTTTATAAATTCCGCTTTCAATCACCCCCATGAAATTATTTTCCCCCTGCCTCGCTTTCGCCGTTATCAGCCAGTTGTTTGCAGTTAATGTTTGCAGCGCTCAATCAGATAAAACTATAGGCACCTTACAGCCGCCCCCGCCAAAAATTGCCATTGATGGCGATGCCAAAGAATGGGGCGATAGCCTGCGCTATTACAACACCGAACATAAGATCAATTATTCTATCGCCAATACTAAAGATACCCTTTATTTGGCCGTGCGCACCAACGACCGCTCGCAGCAGACAAGGATATTAAAGGCGGGCCTTACCTTTACTATCGATACCAAAGGCAAAAAAAAGGAAGCCTATGGTATCACATTCCCGCTTAGTACGGGCGGAAGTGTACCTGTGACTAACCTGAAAAGTAATGATGTTGCCCCCGGTGATGTTACCCAACAGGAACGCGATGAATTGATGCGCGAGCGGATCACTACCCTTAGGGGGATAAAGGCTACCGGGTTTAAAGATATTGAGGACGAGATGATGACCACTTCAAACACTTATGGTTTCCAGGCAGCAGTAAATTATGATGAAAATGGTTACCTGGTATGCGAGGCGGCCATCCCGATGAGCTTTTTCCATGCGGATGACGCTACGAAAAATGAATGGTCGTTTAATGTCAGGATAAACGGTTTGCAGCATAAACCCGCTGGCGAAAGCAGCACCGGCCAGGACGAACAGGGTGGCGGCGGCCGTGGTGGCAGGGGCGGCGGATCCGGTGGTGGCGGCGGGCATCGCGGCGGTAAAGGTGGCGGTCATAATCCAACCGGCGATGAGGGCCACGATGTGTTATTTAAAACCGAAGATTTCTGGGTAAAGTTTTACCTGGCAAAGTGAGTTGGTGAGGTTAAGTCAACAGTCTAAAGTAGTCTTTTCTGACTTAAGACTTTCGACTTAGAACTCAAGACTTTTGTAACAGTTTTACCACTAATAGCAAATTAGAAATTAACTTGTTAAATTAGCCTCATTAACTGACCAACACAATGAAAAAAACTCTGCTCGTAATGGGGCTTATGATCTATTGTGCCATAAGCTATGCACAATCATCCCAGGATTCGGCCTATATCAGGCAAAACTACACCAAGATGGAAAAGTATATTACCATGCGCGATGGTAAACGGCTGTTCACTTCTATCTATCTGCCAAAAGATCAATCAAAAAAGTATCCCATTTTGATGACCCGTACGCCGTATAATGTTGGCCCCTATGGGGAAAATGAATACAAACGCACCCTGGGGCAAAACATGCTGCTTGCACGGGATGGGTTTATTTTTGTGTACCAGGATGTTCGTGGCCGCTGGATGAGTGAGGGTGATTTTGTAGATGTGCGCCCTGATATAGATAATAAAAAAAGCAACAAGGACATTGACGAAAGCTCGGATACTTATGATACCATTGACTGGCTCATAAAAAATCTGCCAAATAATAATGGTAAGGTAGGCATCGAAGGTATTTCATATCCCGGCTTCTACTCTACTGCTTCACTACCAAATGCACACCCCGCACTAAAAGCTGTATCGCCGCAGGCGCCGGTTACCGATTGGTTTATCGGTGACGATTTTCATCATAACGGCGCTTTGTTTGTGATGGATGCTTTTGCATTTATAACTAATTTTGGTGTTCCCCGTCCGCAGCCTATTACGCCTGCTCAATTTAAAAATGGCATTAAATTCAAGGAGAGCGATAACTATAAATTTTACCTGGGTATGGGCGCATTGCCAAACTATAAAAAACATTATTTCGGCGATTCGGTAAAATTTTGGGATAATATGATGGCACATCCCAATTACGATTCGTTTTGGCAGGGAATGAACATTCGCCCGCATTTAAAAAATATTACCCCGGCCACAATGGTAGTAGGCGGCTTTTTTGATGCGGAAGATGCATTTGGCGCTCAGCAGGTTTTCAAGGCAATAGAAAAACAAAACTCGGCAACACACCCCAATATGCTGGTGCTCGGCCCCTGGTTTCATGGGGGATGGGAGCGCGGCGACGGCCAGTTTTTTGGCGACCAGGATTTTGGTGCGAAAACAAGCGCCTGGTTCCGTGAAAATGTGGAGTTGCCTTTCTTTAAATACTATTTGAAAGATGAAGGCGATATGGCGCTGCCAAAAGCCACCATTTTTATTTCGGGCAGTAACGAGTGGCATAAATTTAATGAATGGCCGCCTAAAAATACTGTTGAAAAAACATTGTATTTTCATGCCAATGGCAAACTATCCTTCGATGCGCCAAAAATGGGAGCAAGCTTTGACGAATATGTGAGCGACCCTAACGCACCAGTGCCTTACCAGGATGGCATTCAGGCACGTCGCACACGGGAGTATATGCTGGATGATCAGCGTTTTGCAAGCCGCCGGCCCGATGTTAAAGTGTATCAAACCGATACCCTGACAGAAGACATCACCTTAACCGGCCCGGTAATAGCCGATCTGTTTTCATCAACCACTGGTACCGATGCTGATTATGTAGTAAAGCTGATTGATGTTTTCCCTGATAGTTATCCCGAGCCAAAACCAAACCCTAAAAACGTTACCATGGCAGGTTATGAAATGCTGGTGCGTGGCGAAATTTTCCGGGGCAAGTACCGCAACTCGTTCGAAAAGCCCGAGCCATTTGTTCCCGGTAAAGTAACTGAGATAAAATATCATTTGCCGGATGTTGCCCATACCTTTAAAAAAGGACATCGGATAATGATACAGGTACAAAACTCATGGTTCCCGCTTGCAGATCGTAACCCACAAAAATTTGAAGATATTAACCAGGCAAAAGACGCTGATTTTCAAAAAGCAACTATCAGGATATACCATGATGCCCAGGATAAATCAAGCGTAAAGGTTACAGTACTTAATTAAATAGATTACACAGATAGATGAAACTACAAAAATTAGTTATTGGCGCGTTGATGCTGATTTCTGTTGGCGCAAAGGCGCAGCTTGGCACGCCAAAGGAAACTTTTACCCGTGCCGATTCCTTGCGCGGGTATTTATCGCCCTTACGTACCTGTTACGATATCGATTATTACCACCTTGATGTTAAGTTTGATATTGCCAATAAATTCATCAGCGGCAGCACGCTTTTTAAGTTTACAACTGTGTCTGACTTTACCAAACTGCAATTCGACCTGTTTGCCAACCTGAAGGTAGAGAAAGTGGTTTATGAGGGGAAAGAACTGCCGTATACCCGGGAGTTTAACGCGGTATTTGTCACCTTCCCGGCAACTATAAAAAAGGGCAGTAAGCAGGAGTTTAAAGTTTACTACGCCGGTAATCCTACAATAGCAAAAAATGCACCATGGGATGGCGGTATAGTATATAAAAGGGATTCGTTAGGCAATCCATGGGTGGCTACGGCATGCCAGGGAATGGGCGCAAGTGTATGGTGGCCCAACAAAGACCAACAGGCCGATGAAGTTGACAGTGCACTGATCAGCATTAGTGTTCCCGACACATTGCAGGATGTATCAAACGGCCGCCTGCGTAAAGTTGCCAAGCTCGGCAATGGCTACACCCGCTACGATTGGTTTGTGGCAAACCCAATTAATAATTACGACATTGAAGCAAATATTGGCAAATACACCCACTTTGGCGATACCTACGATGGTGAAAAGGGGAAATTAACATTGGATTATTGGGTATTGGCCTATAACCTTGAAAAAGCAAAAAAACAATTCGGCGAAAATGTAAAGGATATGATCAAGGCATTTGAATATTGGTTTGGCCCTTACCCTTTTTACGAAGATGGTTATAAACTGATTGAAGCGCCGCACCTGGGCATGGAACATCAAAGCGGTACCGCCTACGGTAACCATTTTGGAAACGGCTACTTAGGCCGCGATCTTTCGGGCACTGGCTGGGGCCTGAAATGGGACTTTATAGTTGTGCATGAAAGCGGGCACGAGTGGTTTGGTAACAATATTACCTCCAAAGACATTGGCGATATGTGGATACACGAAAGTTTTACCAATTATTCCGAGTCGCTTTTTGTTGAGCAGCGCTATGGCAAACAGGCCGGGCAGGAATATGTGCATGGCACGCGCTTCTCTATCGCTAATGACAGGCCTATTGTCGGCCCTTATAACGTAAATAAAGAAGGCTCGGGCGATATGTATTATAAAGGCGGCAACATGCTGAACATGATACGTACCATTATAAATGATGACGAAAAATGGCGCAGCATATTACGCGGCCTCAACAAAGCATTCTATCATAAAACAGTAACTTATGATGATATCGTGGATTATGTAAACGATCATTCAGGCAAAAACCTTAAACCGGTATTTGATCAGTACCTGCATTATAAAAATATTCCCATTCTTGATTTTATGTTTAATCATGGCAAATTATATTGCCGCTGGATAGCCGATGCAAAGGATTTCGATATGCCGGTTAAAGTGCGAATAAAAGGCGGTGAATACCAATTCATCACCCCGACAACCCGCTTTAAGCCAGTTGAATTGAAGGACGCAACAAAAGACAACATCGAAGTAGATACCTTTAATTATTATATAGGGGTGGTTGTAGATTAGGCCCCTGGCCCCCTAAAGGGGGAATGTTGTTTTAATATCGAACACCGAATAACGAATTTTGAATAATGAAGTTAGAAACTTCAAAATTCCATATTCAAAATTCGGTGTTTGATATTTAAGATCAATATTTTTTACTCTCCCACTGTAACCTATTTGTTTTACATGTCGTCTTGCATATAAAACAGATAAACCATGAAATCACTAATTAAATTTTTATTGGCCGTTGTGCTTATAGCGGGTACAGGCTATGCCTATGCAAAACCTCATTCTGCAATAAAGGCTGATACGACCACTGAATTGGTGGATGAGCACCTTTCGGGGTTTACCAAAATAAAAATTGCAGGGCCTTTTGATGTACACCTGGTGCAGGGTACTGAAGAATCGGTTAAAATAGAAGTACCTGAGGATGTTAAGGGGCGGATAACAGCCAAAGTAAGCGGGAACGTTTTGAAAATTCATAACACGCACGATAACTGGAGCCAGGGTTACCAGAGCTGGTATAGCGAAAAAAGCGTATGGCATAACCATAAAAAAATAGTTGTGTATATTACAGCGAAAGATTTGAATGGCATTACCATATCCGGCTCGGGGCATGTAAAGTTTGACGCGGGTATTTCTGCCAATTCGTTAATATTGAAGGTAAGAGGATCCGGCGAAATGATGGGGAAAGTAGATGTAAAGAAATTAGATAGCCAGGTATCGGGTTCCGGGAATATCAAACTTTCTGGCAACGCAGAACATTCTGCCGTAAGGGTATCAGGTTCTGGAAATTTTTCTGCACCAGAACTGCTTACTGCCATCTCGGCTGCTAAAGTCTCCGGCTCGGGAAGGGCTAAGATAAATGCAAGCGAGAAAGTTAATGCAGCTGTAAGCGGCTCTGGCGGCGTAAGTTATACCGGCGCTGCACAAGACGTTAACAAATCAAAAAGCGGGAGCGGGGAAATAAGCAGGTTTTAAGGAGGTGAAAGCTTAAAGCAGAAAGTCTAAAGCTTTTGGCTTTCTGCTTTAAGCTTTTTGCAACTAGTCCATCAGATTTTTTTACTCTCGTGCAACCTAATTATTTTACATATTGTCTTATTCGTTAAACAGATAAACTATGAAGTCATTAACTAAAATTTTACTGGCCGCCATGTTTTTGGCAGGTACAGGTTATACAATTGCGAAACCTCATACAACTATAAAAGTAAATATTGCCGAAATTGTTGACCGTCACCTTTCGGGTTTTAACGCTGTAAATGTTGCCGGGCCGTTTGATGTGGATATTGTACAAGGCGCAACTGAATCTGTTAAAATCGAAGCGCCTGCCGACGTAATGGAGCATATTTTAACTGATGTAAACGGTGGTGTACTAAAAATATATAATAAGCACGACATGTGGAATTGGGGCAATTGGTTTGGCCTCCACAAAAAAATATTGGTGCATGTTGTTATAAAAGACGTTAACGACATTAACATTTCCGGTTCTGGCGATGTATACTTCAGGGAAGGCCTCACCGCCAACAGCCTGAAATTGAGCATAAGCGGCTCGGGTGATATGACTGGAAAAGTATCTGTAAAAACATTAGAAAGCAAGATAACAGGCTCCGGGGATATGAAATTAGCCGGCAATGCCGAAAGTTCTACCGTTAGTGTTGTTGGTTCGGGCGATTTTACCGCACGCAACCTGGTAACTGCAAGCACCGCTGTGCGTGTATCAGGCTCGGGCGACGCCGCTGTAAATGCCAGCGACAGGCTTGATGCCGCTGTAAATGGCTCGGGTGATATCAACTATTCTGGCGGCCCTAAAAATATTAACAAAAGAAAAAGCGGCAGTGGCGATATATCGGGGCACTGATTGCAGAGGTTAAAGCCGAAAGTGTAAAACTTTTTTAGCTTTACGCTTTCGGCTTTATGCTTTTAGCCCACTTCCTAAACTCTTTGCAAATAAATTCTCACCACTCAACCGACAAAACAAACTGGTTTTCAATCAGCCATTGGTTAAATAAGGAAAGGTTTCTTTCCTTTCCTGAAATTTCAAACTCAAGCGTGATCTGCATATCAACGCGTGTCATTTTTGGTCTGTTCAATTTTAACTTTAGCGATTTGACATGCTCGTATAAGGCGTTTTCCGGGCAATCTTTTCGAAAGACTATTTTATAATTTCTATGTTCAAATTTATCATCTATCCAAAATTGAATAAAATCCAATGCGTATAAAATAAACAAGGTAAAAACTAATGAGATACCAGCCAGCAGGTATTCGCCAATGCCTAACAACATCCCTATCGCAGCGGCTACCCAAATTGAAGCCGCAGTAGTGATCCCGGAAACCGAAGAATTATTACGAAATATAACCCCGGCGCCAAGAAATCCAATCCCGGTAATTATGTTCGCAGCCATCCTGTCGCGGTTATCTTCAACCCCCAACAGGTATGAACACAGGGTGAAAATTGTTGCGCCAAAGCAAATTAAAGTCAGTGTCCTGAACCCGGCAGATTTACCCCTGATTTCTCTTTCAAGACCAAGAATACCGCCGGCAATCACTGAGAGGAATAATTTGAGTACCTCATTACCATAGATGCCGCGCGCAATATCTAAATGGAAAATATTATTCATTATAACAATTGAGCTTTAATAAATGTTAATTATTCTTGGTTTGATTTTTTAGGATCAGATAAAGATCAACAATTATTTAGCTTCCAAAAAGGTTAAATTCAAAAGACTGGTTTTTTGTCCATAAAATAGATGGAAATTTACGATGAACAATTATCATTCATTAAAGGATTGTAAATTTTAACCAACTTTTAATCGGATAGCGTTATTGCAATACTACACATCTTAACGAATAGTTGTAGTTTTGCACATCAAATACATCTTTATGATCAAAAAGCTATACTTAATTGTTATCGTTTCTTTCATTACAATTTCGGCAACTTTCGCGCAGGCTCAACAAAATACAACTACAGCTGATACAGCGAAGTTAAAACCCTTCCCTAACGCCAACATGAATAACACTATTGATATTCATTTTAACGGCTTTGCTTTTTTAGATGACCATGAATATGATGCTTTGATCCCTTTGCGTAAAACCATTTCGGGCACACGTACTGAAATTGATATGGGTTATAATGTTGATACTGCAAACCATTTTGTTGTGGGTGTTAATCCCCTGCATGAATTTGGCGGGGTACCCTTTTATGTACAGGTAAACCCCGTAGCTTATTACAGTTATACCGGTAAACACTGGCTGTACAATATGGGTGAATTTCCCCGCAATGATCTATTGCAATACCCCCGCGCCCTGATTAATGACTCGGTACAATATTACCGTCCTAATGTTGAGGGTGCTTTGCTTCGGAATACAAACAAGTTTGGATATGCAACCGCCTGGATTGATTGGATAAGCCGGCAAACCCCCACACAGCGTAATGAGTTTATGGCTGGTGAAATGTTTAAGTTTGCCCCTAATCCGGGCCATGCTTTTTATGTGATGCATTATTTATTATTTATGCACGATGCCGGCACAAAGAGTGATACGGCTGCTCCAATCCGCGACCAGGGCGGCTACCAGGTTCGCTTAGGGCTTGATTATAGTCACCGGGGATACTTCGATTCGTTAAAGTTTGAGGGGGGCTATATGTTTACCGAATATCGCGTACGTTCCATGTATAGCTGGAGAACTTCGGACGGTTTGGTTGCCAGTGTTTATATGAGCCGCAAACGTTTCTCCATATTCGACGAGTTTTATAAAGGCCAGGCCAATTACCTTACATTCGGCGATCCATTTTATTCAAAAACAATTTATAACCGGCTCGATGTTATGTACGCAGCTTTTATAGGCAAACATTTAAAAGGGCAATTTTTTATGAGTTTCCACCAATCCCCCTCGCATTTAACGGATACAGAACCCGGGTTTAGGGTAGTTTACGATATAGGAAGAAAAGTTATTGCCCGATTTAAAGATGATAATTAATGCTGAAAGCTGAAAGACCAAAGCGAAAAGCTTGAAAATGCTGAAAGACCAAAGCGAAAAGCTTGAAAATGCTGAAAGCTGAAAGACCAAAGCGAAAAGCTTGAAAATGCCGAAAGCTGAAAGACCAAAGCGAAAAGCTTGAAAAAAGACGCTCAGCTTTCTGCTTTTAGCTTTAAGCTTTTAAAAAAGACGCTTAGCTTTCTGCTTTCAGCTCACTTAACGTTAAGGCTAATTATCCTGCTGTTTTTACTGCCCTGGAAAGGATCGGTACGTAAAGAAAAAAGCAAATCGAAACTCCCGGGCTTATTGGGTGCAGTTACGGTAAAAGTATATTGGGCCTTTTGTCCCGGCTTTAAACTTATTTCATTAAAGCTGCTGTCCGCTTTTTGCACGCTTACCAGGGAGTCTGCTTTAAATAAACATGCTTCTAACACCACCGGGTGCAGATACCCTTTTTTATTAAAACTTATAGGGTGCTGATATGGGTTGGTAACCGATAAGAAAAAAATAGTTTTTTCGCCGGGCGAAGCCGTCACTTTATACGATGGGGCCTCAAAATTAACCTGTTGATAGGTGCGCACATCATCAACCCATTGGCTGTACCAGGTACCTGCTTCAACTTTAAGCGAATCTGTAGTGAGGCCTTTTATAGGATAATAGGTTAAATAATAAACTCTTTTATGCTGTATGCTGTCCTCCATCGGCCAAATGTCGAATTGTGTACGGCGGTAGTAGCGGGTATCATAGGCAAAGCATTTCAGGCTATTGGTATAAAAATCATATTTCGAAGGGTTTTGAAAACCCTCGCTCATCACGACATAATTATCGCCGGCGCGTTGTTTTACCTGGTGCGCCCAATCCTTAAAGCCGTAATAACTTTTTAAGTGGCCATACGTCCGGGCAAAGCCGAAACCAAGGATGATGATTATCCTCACGGCCAGGATCAGGAAAATATTTACTGTAGCCACAGGCAGAAACCATTTTGGCCTGCCACCTTTTTGTTTAAAACAAATGAGCGCCAGCATTACCAGCGGGGCAAAAAGGATGAACGTCCAATGTGGTTGTACTTCCCCTTTACTGCTGCTGATAAAAAAGAAAACGAGGGTACCAATGCAGTTTACTATCAAACAGCGGACAAACGCATCTTTTACCCTTACCGTAAATGCTTTATAAAACAGGAACCAGCCGATCAGCGGGCCTGCCATCAATAACTGCCCGGGTATGTAGGAGAAGGTGTTGGTAAAATCGTAAGTGCGGGCCGAACGTTCAAATAAGTGATAATTGACAGACGGGTAACCATGATTTGCCTGCCATAATATATGCGGCAGATAAAGCGCCGTGGCCAGTAAAACGATGAACCAAAACGACCCGCGTTTTAACAAAGCCAGGTTTGCCATTAATGTAAATGCAATAAGCAATACGCCGTTATATTTACTGTAGAGTAAGCAAGTAATTATTAAAGCTAAAAGCAACGCCAGTCCCCACTTGTCTTCTTCTATATAGCGCTGGTAAACATAATAGAAGAGTGCAGTGAAAAAGAAAAGCGGCACATCGGGTGTTATCGTAAAACCATAAATATGGAAAATAAAAATACCCGAAACCACCAGCACAAATGCAACAGCATCAACCGCATATTTCTTTAATGTGAGCCAAAGCAGGTATATAGAAGCCGAACTTGCCAATACAGTAAGCAAGCGCACACCAAATTCATTGTGCATCAGCGCGTAGCCTATTCTAATGAAAATGGCCACCATGGGTGGATGGTCAAAATATCCCCAGTCCAGGTATCGCGAATAGAGCCAGTAATAGGCCTCGTCGCCCTGCAATTCTAAAGTAAAGGCTTGTACAGCGTTCAATAACGTCCATAACAACAAAAAGTATAAAACAATTTTGTTGGATCGGGATGAGTTGTTTAGCGTACTTTCAGGCATTAAAAAAAGTAAAAATTTAACGGCGTAAAGTTAGGATAAAAGCTAAAAGGCTGTGAATTTATGAAAGAGATAAAATAATCTTAATTTTATCATTTGAATAATAGCAAAATGACCGAAGTGTTTGATACCTACACCAAAAAAACAAGGGCTTATTATATTATGCTGTTAATACTGATAATTCCCATTTTATTCCTTGTATTAACCAATATTTTTTCAATCCTCCAATTGTCACAACAACATACAATATATTTAGGAACACTTTGCTGTTTCCTATTAGCTATATATATAGCCCTTAAAAATAGCTTTATAAAAATGTATGTTAAAGATGGTGAAATATCTTTTTCAAACACTTCTATAAAAGTAAATTCTGTGATAATTCAATTAAACCAGATAAATAAAATTGTAATAAAAGCAAATGACTATAAAGGAAATCAAAGAGGTACAAGTGATGGTTCGGGCAATAGGTTGGCTTGAGGTATTCACATTATCTTTTTCATTATGGCATGAGAAGATAATTGATATGGCAACAAAAACTGATGCAATTAATGCGCTATAGATAATATGCCGGGATGCCTTAACTCTTGCCATATAAATCAAAAGCCATTTGAAGTTAGAATTAATCCGCCTTCAGTATAATGTGATAGGATTTTCTTTAAATCATCAAGATCGAAATTAACGCTGAAGGGCAGCCAATAAGGCAACTTATTGAACAAGAGGCTGAACTGATCAGGAGTAAAAACGTTAATGCGCTTATGCCTTTTTACGCGGAGGACCTACTGTCGTTTGATGTTGTTGACCCGCTTGAATATTCAGGTACCGACAGCGTAAAGCAACGCATGGAAAGCTGGTTTTCCAGCTTCGAAGGGAGTATCGGGATCAACATCCGCGACCTTAACATAACTGTAGCTGGCAATGTTGCTTTTTGCCATTGCCTTCGCAATGTGGATGCTACAAATATCAACGGGAACAAACTAAACATGTGGTGGCGCGAAACTACTTGCTTTCGCAAGATTGAAAGCAAATGGTTAATTACACATCGTCACAGTTCGGTGCCATTCAATACCGAAAATGGACAGGCTTCGATGAACCTCAAACCTCTCAATGAAATCAATTGATAAATTCTGAACCACTTACACCC
>Ga0207054_1029_pt2 | contig 49902 bp, 39 predicted proteins | sample Alteio_BWMinCont_60_FD_153288 | JGI IMG/M metagenome (GOLD analysis project Ga0207054, IMG submission 153288) | Enriched cells from forest soil in Barre Woods Harvard Forest LTER site, Petersham, Massachusetts, United States -... | ecosystem: Environmental > Terrestrial > Soil > Temperate forest >... | reverse complement strand
CTGACAGCCTATTTTTATTTTTGTAGAATGAATACCAATAACCTTTGTTTATAATGGGAGAAACCTTGAAAAAGCGAATGCCCTTGCCCTTTGTTGCTTTTGCAGCCGCTATTATGCTTGCAGGTTGCATACTTGAAAACATAAACGGAAGGTTTTCGCTTTACGATTTTAAAGTTTACTACGAGGCATCACATGCAATGTTAAATGGTAGTCAGGTATATGGAGAGCCTTTTTCATTGGGTTCGGGTTATTATAAATATTCACCATTTACAGGTTTGTTGTTTGCTCCGCTTTCATTACTTCCATATAAAATTGCTTGTTTAATACAATATGGAATTCTTGTTTTTGCAGCTATTGCAATGCTTATTATGACTTACCGAATTGTTTCAGAGTACCTTTTTGATAGTAAATTGAAAAGTGTGAGTTTGTTTCTTTCTGTCGTATTTATATGTTTTATTATTCACCTTGTGCGCGAACTGCATTTAGGGAATATTAACCTGGTTCTATTGTTATTGCTTGTGCTTTCATTGCAAAGCATATTACATAAACGTTATTTACTGGCTGGTTTTTTGTTGGCACTTGTTGTAATAACCAAGCCTTTTTTTGTTTTGTTATTAATGCCATTGGTATTGCATAAATATTTTAAAGTTGTTCTTTCACTTTGTGTCTCTCTTATTGTCTTTGTTCTTCTTCCTATAATGGTTTTGGGGTTTTCAAAAAATCTGGAATTACATAAAGCATGGTTAGAAACTATGGTTGGCCATGCAGATGCATTCCCAAGTAATAATACGTTGGATGCAATAATTAACAGGTATGCTTTTAATTCAATGCACAATAGCATGCAGTATGTTATCCTGTTTAGTATTTGCATTGCTTATCTGCTTTTATTCTATTTTATAAAAAGGAATAGAACGGAACAATTGCTAAAGATGGATTTTGTAATGGAATGGTTCCTCATTATAGCCCTTATGCCAACTATATTCCGGACCGATACACAGCATTTTCTTTTGTCGGTACCCATAATACTTTTTACATGCTATTATTTGTTCACTTCCCGAAATGTATGGGCTATAAGTCTGTTTGGTATTTCAATACTGATGTATGATATTAATTCTACTGACTTGCTGGGTAAAGATTTATCGGCTCATGTAAATGAAATGGGCATACTCGGTATAAGTAACATTATTATTGTAACAATGGCTTTAGCAGTTTACTTTAAGAAGATTAGAACAAAAAGTAATACATAAATCACTCAAAAATGAAACCAGCAAAACCTTCTGCGTATCCATCTCATAAGAATAGAGTACTGAAAGAGGGATTTAAAACAAGTAGTAATTTTTATGCGAGCGATAAAATTTTAAGGAATTATCTTAAAAGCAATATCTCGAAAGATGGGCTCTCTTATATGCAAGACAAGCTTGAATTGCAAGGTAAAGAATCTGCCGGTAGAATGAATGAGCTTTCGTTAACTGCCGATAAAAATGGACCGGAACTGGAAAAGCGAAACGCTTATGGCGAAACTATAAATGAATTTAAATTCCACCCTGCGTATTGGCAACTGAGAGATATAGCTGTACAATCTGAAATGTTTAGGGTTAAGTGGGAGCCTTCACTTAAAGCGCGGTTTAAGCATGAAAGGCACAGCCTTGGATTTAGTACCGGGTATTTGTATGCTATGAGTGAAAGTGGTTTATACTGCCCCCTATGTATGACAGATGGCGGTGCCCGCCTTGTAGATATGTATTGTGATGAAGAAGATAAGGAAAGAATATTGTCTAAAATATACACCAATAGCCCTGAAGAGTTATTTACAGGTGCTATGTTCCTGACTGAAAAAGCAGGAGGATCTGATGTTGGTAACAATATTGTAACTGCATCGGAACTTAATGGGAAGCTGTATCATTTAAATGGCGAAAAATGGTTTTGCAGCAATACCAACGCTGATTTTATTTTTGCATTAGCCCGTACTGATGAGAATGTTGCGGGCACCAGAGGCCTGTCTATTTTCTTAATTGACAAGCATTTGCCTGATGGAACCAAAAACCCTATAGATGTAATAAGGATAAAAGATAAGCTTGGGATGCGCTCTATGGTTAGTTCGGAATGCATGCTTACAGATACTATTGGTAAATTGGTAGGTGAGGAGCAAGGCGGATTTAAGATAATGGCTGAAATGTTGAACATAAGCAGGTTGTATAATTCGGTAGCTGCTCTAACATGTGGCCGAAGGGCCCTAATAGAAGCTTATCAGTTTTTGAGTTATCGTAAAACATTCGGGAAGGATATATTGGAGCATGCTTTAATAAGAACAAAATTGACTGAATTGGGTTCGCTCCACGTGGCTAACTTTTACCTCGTATGGCGAGCAATAAAAGCACTCGACCTTGCCGATAACGGAGATGAGAAAGAAAAAGAACTGTTCCGTTTAATAAATCCAATGTCAAAAAAATGGTCAGCCGAAACAGGCGTTTACATTGTAAGAGAAAGTATGGAGTTGATGGGCGGGCTTGGGTATATTGAGGATACCTTGATTCCGAAAATAATGCGCGATGTTATGGTAACTCCAATTTGGGAGGGCTCAGGAAACATTATAGTGTTGGATATGATGCGGGCCATGGCAAAATCAAAAGGTTTCGAAATGCTATGTGCCGAAATAAGCAAAAGCGCAAAAGGCAGTACACAACATGGAACCTGGTTGATGAAAGAACTAGAAGTGCTTGCTGCATTTCCAAAAAAATTGACTTCACTTCCTCAAGATGAGATGGAAGCTACTGCAAAACCATTTTTTGAAAAACTTACTTCGCTCTACCAAATTTCTCTTTTAATTGATGCAATGAATGAGGAAAGTAATAAATGGCTCAAGCCAGCAATAAATTATTTGATAGGTAAATATGAGCCTTCTGTTTTAAAAGAAGAGAAGCCCATTTCAGTTGAGGAAGTGAAGAACCTTATTGCCTGGGAATTTTAGCAGCTACAGACTCAAATGACAATAAAAAAAGGGCTTGCAGTATATACTGCAAGCCTTTTTTTGATTGATGAATTATTAATAAACTAAAATCTTCTTTTCGGCTTTTGTGTTTTTACCTTCTATACTCATAAAGTAAACACCTTTGTTATACCCTGACATATTGATGTTCCCGGTATACTGCCCTGACACATGGATGTTGTAAGTATAAACAGACTGGCCAAGCACATTAACTATGTTTAAATTATAGTCACCATTAGGAACATTAAGAACTATTTGAATATTTCCATTGGTAGGATTAGGATATGTTTCTACCAGATTATTAATGGAGATTTCATTTACAGAGGTAACTGAAGTTACGTTAAAGGCCCCTGTATCTGAGGCACAGCCATCAGGATTTGTTTCAATAACCCCGTAAGTTCCAATTGTTATACTTCGTGACTGGGTATATGTTTGCGATGTGGCGCCTCCTATAGGTACTCCGTTATAAAACCACTGGTAACTTAAACCAGGTGGGTTACAAGTAAGTACATTGCCTGATTGGGTTACTGTTGGTGGCGCAGGAATTGGGTTTACAGTAATGTAACCTGTTTTGTTAATCGAATCGCTTCCAATAACATTGCTGGCTTTAAGCGATACAGAAAAGGTTCCTGCTGTAGAGTAAATTACCACAGGGTTTTGCGCTGTAGAAGTAGCGGGGTTGCCATTTTCAAAAGCCCATGACCAACTTGTTGGCTGGCCCGATGAAGTGTCGGTAAACTGTACTGTATCATTTATGCAATAGGTGGTAGGGTATCCGTTAAACATTGCTGTAGGCGCTACAGTTGGAGGAGTCCAATGTGGTGTGGCCCATGTTCCTCTGCCAAATGTTGCAGCCATTAATGTGTGCGTGGCATTATACATTACAAGTTGCAATATCACTACATTCGGAAGGCCGGCACTATAATTTACCCAGCCCCCGGTAGTGTTATCCATGTAATAAACACCACCATCCATTCCTATATAAACGCCATTATTTGTGCCGCTTTCATAAAACACACAGTTTACAGGTAAGTTAGGTAACCCGGCTGATAAATTTGTCCAGGTTGGAGTAGCTGTATTTCCATTAGCTGAATAATAAACTTTTGCAGCGGCATCGTATCCCGAAAAGGTAACCCATACTTGTGCAGGGTTCTTTGGGTTTACAGCTATGGCGCTAATTGCTGCACTTGCTGAAGGTAATCCGCTCGTTATGTTCGTCCATGTTGGTGTTGCAGCAGTAATGTTTGATGTAAATTCAATCTGACTGCCTGAGCCGGAGTAACCACCTGCATACACATCTGTATTAACTGCAGAATCTATTGCAATGGCAGATATTTCATCTAGCCCTGCTGTGCCACCCCATGTGCTTTTCTGTGTCCATGATCCGCCCTGGTTGGTTGACTGGTAAACATCGCTGAAACCGCAATACAGTGTATTCGGTGTGTGTGGGTCTTCTAAATATTCAGTAACCCAAGGGCCACTGTTTGGTAAGCCCGTAGTTGCCCCGTTAAACCCACCACCACCAATGTTTGCATATAATGTACCCATCGGATAAGAAGCATATTGATTATTGTCATTGGTATAATCAATGAAACATAAAGTTCCATCACCACCAACAACCTGGTTCCAGGATGTACTACTTGCAGCAGATAAGTTAGTACCGTTATCTTGCCAGCCTGTAAGGTATAATGATGCATTTTGCTGAGAAACACCAATGCCGTATTGTTGAGCAATACTTAAATTATGGTTAATATCCATATTAGCCTGTGCCACAGAAGTTGTTGGAACCGGAAGTGGAACTTTAAAAACACCGCCATCGGTAGCTGCAATAAAATATTTTCCTCCACCCGGTTCAAAGATTATATGATGCACATCAGCATGAACATATGGGTTGTTATCCCATTCGGTAATGTCCTTACTTCCGAAGCTAACACCATCGTTAGCTGATGCCCATATATCAACCCCACCAATTATAATACTATCCTTATGGGTTGGCGAAACAGCAATAGACAGATCATACCATGCCTGCCCGGTACTTTTATCTGTACCATTATCGCTCCATCCCATTGGGTTAACCGATAAACTGCTGGTCGATTTTGCAGTAAACGTAATACCTCCATCGGTCGATAAATATATTCCATCAAAACCACCTGTACCTGCATCACCTGCTAATATGTAAACATATTCCGAATCTGCAGGAGTAACACCTATCTCAAGTCTGTCAGACGAGGTCCATCCACCTGTGATTTGGGTAAATGAAGTACCATAGTTGGTAGATCGCCAAAATGTTCCGTCGAATCCGGAAGCAAATACAACATCGGGGTGGTTTGCCATAAATTCCACATCGCGTATATCGTGGTTCTGTAAAACATTTGTCCAAACCTGTCCGCTGTTAGATGTATAATATAACCCAGCCGTTGTAGCAGCAAAAACTATTCCTGTATCTACAGGATTAATGAGCAATTGTTGTATAGTAGTAACAGATGGGCCTGTAGTAGGTAATTGTAAATAAAGGGCAGTAGGATTCCATGTTACTCCTCCATCGATTGATTTTAAAACACCAACCGAACTTGGTGTATAGCCTGCATATCCGCCATCACCATCACCCATACCGATATATTGAACATTGGTATTAATCGGATTAATAGCAATATCATCTACAGCTAAGTCAATCAGCTTATCAGTATTCGTTGTCCAACTTGCACCACTGTTGGTCGATTTCCACAATCCACCTGAAGGAGTACATGCGAAAATAGTATTAGGGTCACCAGGCATGAGTCTTATGTGGTTTACCCTACCTACTCCTGAAAGGTCTGAGTCTCCTGTGCTTCCCACATAAGTCCAGCTTGATGTTGCATCCGGATGTTTTGAGGGTTTTTTTGTATTAAGGCCAGCAAGGTAATTTTTGTAATCTCTTTCAAGTACTGCCGGATTTGGGCGGTTACCTGATGGGAACGTACGCTGAACATAAAACCACTCCCAGCGTTTAAATAAGGTAAAGGCCCCATTCTCTTCTTCTTCGTCTTCACCTTTCTTTGCTACAGTGCTTTTTGCATTACTGCTTTGTGGCTGTGAGGCATACCATTTATAGAATGCTTTTTGTACATCGTGCACATTGTATTTAGGATCATTCATCATAACTCTCCAATCTTGACCAAATGAACTAAAGGAGATTAGCAAAGAAATAATAGCCAGGGAGTAAGAATACTTCTTCATAGGACTTGTAATTTAATATCGAATATACTAAATCAGTACATCAATTCCAAATTAATAGCAATTGACCTTTAATCCTACTAAGCATATGGATGTATAATAGAATCAGAAGTTTAGGTTTCATTAGTGGATTAATCCTGATATTGCTCAGGACTTACAGTTATTTTAAAAAGAGATTGACCATTCTTATCTCTGTAGTTATATACCATTGTAACCTTTCCATCGCGCAAGGCTTTTGTACTTGGGTTTGTCTTCATGTTTTCAAGCAAAACAGGTTGAAGTCTACCTTTTAAATTAGTAGTATCAACTTCAGTACGTTCCTGATTTATGAGTGTATAATTACATTGTACCTTATCACTTGCCAGTAGTTCAGCACCATCAAGCCTGGTTTCTTTATCTAAATTCATTGGGCACGATTTATTTATCTGGTCAACCATAAGCGTTACTATATCATTTCCGCCTGTTGTACTACTTTCAGTAATGGTGTTATTCTTCATAGTATTCCTCGCATTTATCATTGATATAGCTGAAGTAAATGAGGAACCAACACCATTAAATACATAAAGTTGCAGTAATGTAACTGCCGTTAATCCTAAAATAAAGCCTATAAAAGCTTTTATTATTCCTGGTTTCATAATTTAAATTTTGTTGAATTTATTTAGGTAGGAATTTTGAATGGTCGTCAGTTGAAGTTATATCCTTAAGTGTAATTGGTTCTGTTGCTATTGTTTGCGCACCGGGCAATGTGCCAAATGCCCTCACGCGTTTAGTTAGGTTAGGATGTGAGGCAAATTTCTCCGACATCCATTTTATAAATCCATCTTCGGTTTCAATTTGTTCAGTATAAGCAGCTACATTTATTTTTTTTGATAACCCTCTGCCCGCAGCAAGTAAAAGCATGCCGGGTCTTGCGCCTTCAGGGCATAGGGCAAAGCCTATTCTGTCGCAAGTATATTCACAAGCCCTTGAATATGCAGAGCCAAGGAAGGGAACTAATGCTCCCGGAAGCAGCAATAAGCGCTTTGTAATGTGCTTGCGTTTTATATGTCCCATTTCGTGGCCGATTATAAACTCAACCACTTTAATATCTTGCTCGTAAGCAGCTGCAAGCACATCAGAGTATATTACTATGTAATTAGTACCAACAAATCTTGTGGCAAATGCATTCAGTACTCCCCCTGCTTGCAAAATATATACATCGGGTATAGTGGCCATACCCAATTTTGCTGCCTGATTCACTGCAATATTGTATACATCAGGAAACTGCCTTGGAGATACTTTAATAGCATTACCCTTTAAATAACCCACCATTATAATAAACAGAAAAAGCAGATATAAAACGATTAGTATACCATATATAAGGAATATAAAGCCAAAATGAGTGTTGGTTACATCGCCCATTACCCACAAACCCTGTATAGCTTTAAAAATGAGGTAATAACCAATAACACTAAAAAATACTTTTATAGCAAAATAAGTTTCTTCTTTTGGATGCACCTTATAGGTTGCAGGCTCGTTGGTGGTTATCATATAGATTAATTTACTTGATCAAAGATAATAATTAAGCGATATTATTTCCCAATATAATAGTCGTTTTTTTTCTGGCAATGATTGTGCTAATACCTTATTGGAGTGCAACAAAGCTCTTAAAAAGAGGGTTTATTATTTACACATAGTAGAGACTTCGACAAAATCATCAACTTTGAATTATATAATAGTTCATTGGCATTATATAATATTCACACGATAGATATGAGACATCTTTGCGGTATGGAAATTAAATCAATAATCGAAATTAAAACAGATACTATGGAAAACTCAAATGATTCATTAAAGGTAATTGGTGCATTAGTGGTTGGTGCAGCAGTAGGTGGTATATTGGGAATACTTTTTGCCCCAGCCAAAGGAACAGTAACCCGTAGGAAAATTGTAGGGAAAACAGAAGATACCACTGATGCTATAAAAGAAAAATTCGATAATTTTCTGGAAGAAATAAAAGAAGAAATTGAAGCTGTGAAACATAAGGCGAATGATTTTATGAAAGACGGGGCATCTAAAACTGAAAAGGTTAAATAAAGAGTAAGCATGGTGACCAAACTAGTAGCCTTAATCTTTATTGCCCTTTTATCTTTTGCGGGTATTTTATTTGAGCAGTCAAATAATTCAGATAAGAAAAACTACACTTTTGCTACTTCTGTTTCGGCAAGTGGAGATACAATTTATGTTTCTACTGTTTTCTGTTGGACTTGTAGTTCGAGTCAACCATGTAATGGGGTTATTTATGGAGGTAATTCAAAACTTCCGTGCGATTTCATGCAGAGTTGGGCCATTTCTAGTTTTAAAAATAGTCAGCTAAACTTTAAAGGTAAAAACACTACTGTTGCTTGTGTAGCCGAAAGTTTAACTATGTATGACTTTAATAATGAGGATAGTATTAAGAACAGTAGAAACAATGTAATTAATAATTATAGAAACAAACAGCATAAAGCTGTAATTGTTGTGAATTTCCCTCTGTGCAAGGACTAGGCATAAGAAGCATATTTTAGGTGCTTTTGTATGTATTAATGGAAAAGCACCTAAAAGTTTAATCTTTAGGTGCTTATCGTTTTATGTGGTCCCGTAGGGAGTCGAACCCCAAACCTTCTGATCCGTAGTCAGATGCTCTATCCAATTGAGCTACGGAACCATCATTATTTTACCTGTTTACTCTTCTATAGCCGCAGTTAATCCTCTTTCACCCAAAGCTTCAAATAAAGGCTTTAATTGCTTTACTGTTCCTCTTTTAACATCGCATTTCCCTTTGTAATGAATCAGCATAGTACACTGCTCTGCTTGTTCGGCAGTGTGCCCGCATAACTCCTTCAATGTGTCTATAACATGGTCAAATGTATTAAAGTCGTCGTTGTAAACAATAAGCACATGCTTACTGATCTTACGAGTTTTTTTAATTACAATTTCTTCTGTTTTAGTATGATTCATATCCAAAATTGGGCTGCAAATATAATAATTTGTATGTGTTGCCTATTTATTTGTCTGTGATTGTGCTTCCTGTAACGAAATTTTCTTGCCATTATGGTATGCTACCACAAAGCAGCCTGGGAATCCATCTTGCACTAATTCCTCTTTTAATGTCTTTGCTGAAGCATAGTTTGAATACGAGCCCAGCGTATAGGATGTAATTCCTGCGCCTTCCTGGTGGGTAGTTACGCCCTGGTTGGCAACTTTAAGAAGGCTGTTTGCTACATTAATTGGTATCTGGCCAGAGTATGCCCCTACCTGAACGCAGAAAATTACTTTGCCTGAGGCTGTATTTGAAGGGGTAGCATCGTTGCTTGCTGTATTATTTGTTGTTGGCGATAGTGTAGTTGTTGTAGGTTGTATCTGAGTTGGGCTATTGTCGTGATTTGCGTTGACCGGAGGGGTAGTATTTGTTCCATGAGCGTTGTTTCTTCCATTACGTTTTGTAGTAGGCGTAGGGGCGCCACCATTATAACTCATTGGCTGGTCATTTATGTATTCAACAACTGTGGCTTCAGCAATAGTAGTTATAATCAAGGCTTTTAAGGAATCTGCAGATTTATACTCCTCATATTTCCCGACGGTGTAAACGGTCCTATCATTTTTCTTATGAACCGTTATTCCTTTTTGCATAGCAATGCCAAGTACTTTACCCTCCATGTCTCCTGATAACTGACCTGAGAAATCGGCAATTTGTACGGTGAAAATAGATCCTTCAGGGAAAGGCGTAGTGTCTAATATAGCTTTATCAAGATGAGTCGCTGCAGCTGGTGCAGGTATTGGTGCAGGAGTCGGGTTAGGAGGATTTGTGTTACTTCCGGCGGGAGTTTTATCTAAGTCTGAGTTTTCAGATATAGTGGCGCTCTTATTGCTCAAAAGCTCTTTAGCTTTTGCCAGTGGAATGCGTTCTCCATTATAATAAGCCGTAACAAAAGCATCTTTAATAGGTGTTTTACCTACAATAGCATCCTTTGCTGCTGAAGCTTTCGTCACATCGCTATATATACCGCAATTGTATCGTATAAACCCGTTGGCAGCGTTACTTGAGAATAGAGGACTCAGGTTATAAAGTTTATCAGATGTAACGGTTGTTTTATAAGCTCCGACCTGCACCGTAAAAAACAAACCTTTTACCTGGTTAACAGGTATTGATACTGCAGTATTACCCGGTTGCTGAACAGGTGTGTTTGTGTTAGTAGGTTGGTTATTAGTTGCAACTGGTGGCGTATTCGATTGAACAGGCGGAGTTGAGTTTTGTAGGCTGGCTGCATTTTTTATAGAAATACGCTTGCCATTATAAAATGCTACAACAAAAGCATCTTTATAGCCAATACTACGAACACGGCTTTGAGCGTTATTGGCTTTGCCCAGATCTTTAAATACACCTGCCGTATAGCGTGTAAGGCCTTTGCCGGTTGTTTCTCCTGAAATAGGTTCAAGGCCTTTAAATGCAGTTTGAGATATTGGTTTTTTAAATGCCCCTATCTGAACTTTATATATCAAGCCTTCCGGTAATGGAGGGTTAATAGGTATAGGGTGCTTATTGGAGTATGGCGATCTGGGTGATTCTTTTATCTCATCAATTTTAACTGATGTACCTAACTCAGGGAAGTTAACTAAGTCGGTAGAATTTTGTTGCTGATGGCTGGCGATAGCGTTATTAGCGGGTTGAGTATTGTGCCCGCCATCTGTATTGGCGTTCGGGTTAGTTTGTGGGTTGTTACTTGCAACCTGATTGTTAGGTTGAGTAGTATGCCCACCATCTGTATTAGCATTCTGGTTATTCTGTGTAGGATTAGTTTGAGGATTATTGCTTACAACCTGATTATTAGGCTGAGTATTATGTCCGCCATCTGTATTGGCATTCGGATTGGTTCGAGGATTGTTATTTGCAACTGCATTACCAGGTAGGGTATTATGACTTGTGTCAATAACATTGCTTGGGTGGTTCTGAGTAGGATTAGTTTGAGGATTGTTATTTGCAACTATATTACCTGGTAGGGTATTATGGCTTGTGTCAGTAACATTGTTGGGGTTGTTCTGAGTAGGATTAGTTTGTGGATTGTTACTTGCAACTATATTGCCCGGTTGAGTATTGTGACTTGTGTCAGTAGCATTGCTTGGGTTGTTCTGAGTAGGGTTGGTTTGTGGATTGTTACTTGCAATTGCATTACCGGGTTGAGTATGGTGGTTGGTATCGGCAACGTTGCCGGGATTAGTTTGAGTAGGGTTGGTTTGCGGATTATTACTTGCAATGTTGTTACCAGGATTGTTTTGGGTTGGATTGGTTTGAGGATTATTGTTTGCAATTGGATTACCAGGTTGAGAAGCAGAAGTATCTATAACATTCGAAGGTGTTACGTTTTTCAGGTCAGGATTAGCACGTAACAGAATATCATGCGCCTGTTGTTGTTTACTAATTGCTATTTCTACAAACTGCCTTGCATTATCCAAATGCAATTGTTTTTGAAATGGTACAGTAGTGTTATCAGCCTTTTGCCTTTCTAATACCGATTGGGTGTAATTCCCTTTTGCATCGAGTAATACCGATTGTGCTAGGGTAACAGAATCAGATATGTTGTTCTTTACTGCTGTTTGCCATGCTCCTAATTGTTGCTGGTTTGCCTTGTATTGGGCGCTATCGGCAGTGTTTACATAAATAGATGACACAATCCTTTGTTCCTGCGATGCATCATCAAGCGAATCGGCCTTATGGTATAATGCTTTGGCCTGGCTCGGATCGGTAGCCTGTTTAGCCTGATTTCTAACATCAGTTGCCCTATTTGATAATACAACTGCATCCTTATTAAAATCTATAGCACTCTTAGTTGATTGAGAAGCTTGCGGGCTTGAATAATTAATTAAAGGGTTTTGTACATAGTTGTTTGCTGCTGTATTGCCCGGTTGAGCATTATGACTTGTATCCGTTACGTTGCCCGGATTATTCTGATTAGGATTTGTCTGCGGGTTGTTACTTGCAACTACGTTACCCGGCTGAGAGGTATGGTTGGTATCTGTAGCATTATTCGGATTGTTTTGAGTAGAATTATTTTGTGGATTATTGCTTGCAACTACATTGCCCGGTTGAACATGATGGTTTGAATCTGTAATGTTAGTTGGATTGTTTTGAGTGGAATTATTTTGTGGATTATTACTCGCAACTACATTGCCGGGTTGAGCATGGTGGCTTGTATCGGTAATATTACTTGGGTTATTCTGAGCAGAATTATTTTGCGAATTATTACCTGCTACTATATTACCGGGTTGAGCATGGTGGCTTGTGTCAGGATTATTGCCTCCGTTATTTGGATTGCTCTGAGATGGATTAAAATTCTTTATATCTTCTTTTAGGCTGATCGCATCAGCTCCTGGAATTTGCTGTGATTGCGGATTGCTTTTTGTAGTGCTGTCAATTTGCTTGGCCTGAACAATCAGATCATTGTATTGATCGTGCAGTTGTGTAAGTGTTTTTTGATTTTCTGTTATTTCATTTTCTTTCTCCTTTTTGCTCGATGCTAAATCTCTGGCTTGTGCAAGCAGCGCTACTTTTTCATTTGCGTTATCTGTTTTTTGTGCTTGTGCTACATAATTATCTGATTCCAGTTGAAGGTTATCAGCCTCTTTTTGAAGGTCTACATTATGCTTTACTACCTCTACAGAGTCTTGTTTTGCATTTTGGGCCTGCAAGCGTATAAGGTCCCCAGCGGTAGGAGTTGTTGGCAGATTATTCTCATCTTGTTTCTCAATACTGTCATGCTGCGCTTGTAGTTTCTTTATTGCCTTTTCTTTGTTTGGCGATTTTAAAGCTGAGTCGAGGCTGGCAACATAACTGGCAGCATGGTCGGCTTCTTTTTGTTTTGCAATAGCTTGTATTTCCTGTTGCGATGCAAGCTGGAAAGCTTCCATTGCCTTTTTGCCGATCTCATCCGACTGCTGTTTTAATTGCGCAGCCTTAGCAAGTGTGTCATTTTTTTGTTTAGGGTCAGTTAAGTTATCTGCAAGTGCAGTTAATTGTTTTGATTGCCTTGCCAGTTGTTGCGATTCGGTTAATTTATTGGCGGCATATTCTATATCTCTGTTGGCATCTTCTTTTTCACTCTTCGCTTCTGTTTGCCTTTGTTTTACATCATTAATGGCAATCTGTTCAATTTGATTACTGCTTATGCCTCTTTTGCCTGTAGTATCAATAGCAATGTCCGATGAGGAATCCACTTCATTACCGGCAGAAGTATCGGTAGTTGGATTAGCTGGATTGTTTGACTGTGGGTTGTTAGATGTAATAACAGGATTGTTAGAGTTTGTTGGATTGGTTGAGTTATTTGGATTCGTTGCAGTAGCTATAGGAGTGTATGTTTTTCTTGGTTGTGTGGTATCGATATTTACATCCATTATCGCATTCTTCTGAATCACATCCATGGCCAATAAGTAATTCGAATCGCTGACTGCGCCTTCTGAAATATTTTTCACAATAAGCCTGTCGGTTGTAGCTTCGTAGCTTATCTGTTGTTGCAATGGTGTTATCTCATTTTGCAATGGCAGTGTAACCGATTCTGACTGGGTCTTATGGTTAGGCGTTTCAACGGTATAAACAAAATGCCCGCCATTGGCAAGGTTCATTACATAGTTTCCATTATCGGCAGTAGAGCTGAATACTCCAATGACTTCATTAGTTTGAGAATTTTTTACAGTAATGCGCGATGCCGCCAGGGCGCTTCCGGCATCGTTATAGGTTGTTCCTTTTACAACTAAATAATCCGGCGGGTGGGGTTGTACCACAATTTTATAAACAGCAATTCTACCATCTGGCGATGAACGGGTAGAGGAGAAGAATGCCGTTTCGTTCATTGTATCAGCAATGAACAAGATATCGTCACCAGGGGTGTTAATAGGGAAATTCATGTTAACAGGCGCCGACCAGCTATTGCTTATCTCACTGTACTGCGATCTGAAAATATCGTAGCCACCCATACTATTGTGCCCCATAGAACAGAAGTAGAGTGTATGTGTAGGCGCATCGTAAAAAGGGTAATCTTCATCGTATTGTGTGTTTATAGTAGTACCAAGGTTAGCTGGCTTTCCCCATGCACCATTAGGAAGGCGATAGGCCATGTAGATGTCTTTACCGTTTTTATCATCATCACCATAACTGGCAAAAAATAACTGGGTCCTATCAGAAGAAAGATAAATAATAGAAGTAAGCCCTTTCTTTTTATCTACCTTGGTTTTAAAATCTTCGGGTTCAACAAGCAATGTGCCACCATTCGAACTTAGGTCGTAAGCTTCATAATAGTCTGTCATGTTCAGTTCTTTCTTCCTTAACACATCAAGGTCATGCAGGTTGCCCAATAAATGTTTTCCGTTGGTACACATTTCTATCAGGCGGTCAACCGGATGCTTTTTAATATCGGAACCTGATGCATTTTGTTTGAAATGCTGGTATGCTTTTATAGCATCATCAAAGCGGTAGTTTAAATGATACGCCCTGCCCATGTAATAATATGCAAGGTTATCTACCGATGGTTGCTTAAGAGCTGTTTCAATATAATCTACAGCCTTTTTCTTATCTGATTGAGAAAAGAGTATACAAGCGCCAAAGCGGTAATTGTAATTTGGGTCCTGCGGGTATAAACTTAATAGTTGAGAATACTGAAGATAAGCTTTGGCATAGTTTTCATCCTCGAAGAAATTGTTGGCCTGCTTTTTTAGCTGAGCTTCGTTTGCAGGATTCTTTTGGGCAGTAGTTTTAGTGCTGATTATTAAAGACAAAGCCATAATGAAAACTATTATGGCTTGCTCAAATTTTGTCTTTATCCTATGTTTCATCACTAACTGCTTCCCCGACACAAATAAACTTTAAAGCGGTTTATATAGCTTAAACTACAAAGTTAACCATTTTGAGAGGGCGTAGGCGCACATATTTTTGCCTATTCTCCCTTTTTATTGAACAGTTTAAGCTCTGATTCTTGTCTTTTAAGCAACCGCGAAATGTTTTTGCGGTGCATAATAATTACCATTAAGGGCAACAGTAATGAAAAGGCAATGAGCCATGAGTATACAAAACCCGAGTAATGATTCTTAAATATAGTAGTTACCCAGAAAGGAAAGCTTGCTACGGCCAATATAGATGCAAGTGACACATAGTGCGAAACAATAAGAACTATTGCAAAAACAACCATGCAGAGTAGTGCAATTACCGGCGAAATACCAATAATAATACCCATAGTAGTAGCTACTCCTTTGCCGCCTTTAAACCCAACATAAATAGGGAAAATATGGCCAATAATAGCAGCAAAAGCCATTGCTACTTCAAGGTGTATGCGTGCGCCTGAACCAGGCTGATAAGTGCTTAATACTACTAGGGCAACAGCCAACCAACCCTTAAATATGTCGATAAGTAATACTACAAAACCGGCTTTTTTGCCTAAAGTCCTCAATGTATTGGTGGCTCCGGCATTACCGCTACCATGTTCCCTTATATCGGTTGAGTAGAATCGCCTCCCAATCCAAACCGATGTAGGTATAGAACCAATAAGATAAGCCGCCAGGAACAATATAACATCTTGCAATTCAATCATAAACAAGGTTTTGCTTATACAAAGTTAAGCAAATACGAAGAACCTTGCAAATTTGGCTTACCCAAGGTACGTTTTAAGAATAGCACTCCTTGAATTATGGCGCAAGCGGCGTATGGCCTTATCTTTTATTTGCCTTACCCTCTCAGGTGATATATCAAGTCTTCTGGCTATTTCTTCTATTAACATAGGTTGTGTTATTGCACCTAAGCCAAAATAGAACTTTAATACATCAGCCTCACGTGGGGGTATGGTAGATAATGTGCGGGTTACCTCTGTTTTTAATGACTCTTTTAAAAGCTCATTTTCTGGGCTTACAGCACCTTTATCTTCGGTAACATCATACATATTACCATCATCATCTTCTCCGCCCAATGGTGCATCCATTGAAACAGTACGTGCATAGTTCTGTATCGACATCTTTACGTCAGCTTCAGTCATCTTGGTTATTTCCGCAACCTCTTCAGCAGTGGGTTCACGCCCGTATTGTTGTTCAAGCCTTGATGTGGCCTGAGTAATTTTGTGCATACTGTTTATCTTATTAACAGGTAAGCGCACAAGACGCGAATCTTCAGCCAATGCCTGATGAATAGTTTGCCTTATCCACCAAACTGCATACGATATAAATTTAAATCCTTTAGAAGGATCAAATCTTCTGGCTGCTTTTAGCAGGCCGAGGTTACCCTCATTAATAAGGTCTTGAAGGCTAAGGCCCCTGTTTTGGTATTGCTTGGCAACCGATACCACAAAACGTAAATTCGCCTTGGTCAATTTCTCAAGCGCATCCATGTCTCCGGTTTGTATTTTCTTGGCCAAATCAACTTCTTCATCAGGGGTAATCATATCTACACGGCTTATGTCGTGCAAGTATTTATCAAGTCCCGGTGTTTCCCGGTTGGTTACTTTTTGCGATATCTTTAACTGTCTCATGGTGTTTCTAATTTGATACTATATATACGTATAGACGATACCATTGGTTACATATTTTACATCGCAGGAAAAAGAATAGTTTTGAACATTTAAAGAACTTATGAAAAAGCGAAAACCACAGATATTAGTAATAAACGATGATGGCATTACATCGCGTGGAATTAAGGCTTTGGTTGCTGTAGCTTCTGCTTTTGGTGATGTTACCGTAGTTGCGCCCGATAAGCCCCAATCGGGCATGGGGCATGCTATAACTGTTCATTCAGGAATTACTGTTTCTCCGGCCCATTTTGAGGGTGCAAAAAAGGCGTTTAGTTGCTCGGGAACACCTGTAGATTGTGTGAAAGTGGCTATGTATCACCTGCTTAAAGCAAAACCCAATCTATGCCTTTCGGGCATAAATCATGGTTCAAATGCTTCGTTAAATGTTATTTATTCGGGCACCATGTCGGCTGCTTTAGAAGGTTCGCTTGAAGGTGTGCCATCTGCCGGTATTTCGTTTTGCAATAATGATGTTGATGCAGATATGGGAGCTTCACTTAAAGCTACAAAAGCAGTTATAGAAATGATACTCAATAATAATACAGATAAGAACCTTTGCCTTAATGTGAACATACCAGATGTTCCGTTAAAAAATGTTAAGGGAATTAAATTCTGTCGCCAGGCTAAAGGAAACTGGCATGAATTTTACAAAGAACATAAGGATAAAAAAGGCAATGAGTTTTTATGGCTGACCGGTAAATTTGAAAACCTTGAACAAAAAAAGACAGATACCGACCTTTGGGCAATCGACCACAACTACATATCTGTAGTTCCCATACATGCTGATATGACTGGCCATAGTGAGTTAAAGAAAATAGCAAAATGGAAAATAGATTGGTGATTTTTATTTTCTAAATAGTTTCATACTATTTAAATTTATTACTTTCGCATCGTAATGGTTCTCCAATGGTCGTAAAAAACCAAAGGGGTGAAAAGGGAACCGGGTGTAAGTCCCGGACAGTTCCCGCTGCTGTAAGCTCTTTTACTGAGAGTTGGCAGATTTTCGAAAGAAAAACTGCTTACTGTCAGTTACGCCGGAGAAAAAGTTTTTGAAAACTTTATTTCTTCGGTGCAATGTGTTTTTGAATTCTAATAGCCACTGTTCCGCAATACTGCTGAATGGGAAGGCTTCAAAAACCGAGTAAGTCAGAAGACCTGCCAATACAAAAATTTATAATTCAACGCTTTCGGGTAAAAAAGCGACGGATAGGAAACTATAGCTATTTTCTATTCCTCAAAATCATCCGTTAAGCGTGTTAAAAACAATTTAATGTTTAACACCTTAAAACAATTTCAAATGAAAAAAACAACAATGTTTTTGTGCATTGGCATTTCACTATGCATGCATGGCAAGCTCTCAGCACAATCAACCGGCGATAGCCTCGAGCGGTTGAAGGATTCAATTAAAATGGTAACAGTTACAGCCACCCGTACAACTAAAGATGTTATGGATGTGGGCCGCGATGTAACCGTTATAAGCCCTGAACAGATAAAGAACAGCTCGTGTAATACATTGGCTGAATTGTTATCGCAGCAGGCAGGTATTGATATTGTAGGTACCGGGCAAAACCCAGGTTCAATTCAGAGTTTGTATTTGAGGGGAGCAGATAATAACCATACTACTATAATGATAGATGGAGTTCCTCTGACCGATCCTTCAACCGATGGTGGAGAACTTGACCTTTCTGAATTATCGCTTGCCAATGTCGATAAGATAGAAATTGTTGGTGGTTCTCATAGTACCTTATATGGTTCATCGGCCATAGGCGGAGTAATAAATATTATTACCAAAAAGAATTATACTCCTGGTTTGCATGTCTCTGCATCGGTTACAGGTGGTGAATTTGGACCACAAACATCCACATTCGATGAGAGTGTATCGCTTAATTATACTTTCACTAATGGCCTTTACTTAACAGGCGGATATCACAGACAAGATGTAAAAGGGCTTAATGCTACTGTAGATACTCTTACTCATCCTGCTTCATATCAAATGAATCCTGACAGGGATAATTATGCCAAGTCTGAGCCATTTGCCAAGCTGGGCTATATAAATAAGCAATGGGATATTTATTTTGAGTATAAAAACCTGATGCAAACTGCTGATAATGACGCCAGCGCTTTTAACGATTTGAAAAATGCAAGCGATCATTTTGTACGCGACTTTTACACCTGGGGTGCAGCATACAAGCTGAGCCAGAACTTCCATTTACAATATATCGGCTCATATTCGCATGACTACAGGGCTTATGTACAAGGTATAGATACAGTTGGTGTTGGTGAAACATCATCGGAGAATGACCTGTTCAAAGCATCAGCTATGTTTCACGATATAAAGGCAGAGTACGATTATAAAACATCCAGTTTTATTTTAGGTGGTGGCTATTCTAACCAATCAATGGGCCTGGTAACAACCAGTTATAACTCATTATTTGGCACGTATACCGATAACCCCGATACTGTTAAGTACCAACAATCGACATCGGATGTATATGCTCAGGCAGATATAAATAGCGGTACATTCGATTCTGCCTGCAAAGCATATAATTTGTTGTTGGGTGTTAGATACACGCACAATTCTGCTTACGGAGGTAATATAAGTTACGAAATAAATCCTTCGGTTAAGGTTAGCAAAAACTCACTATTATACCTGTCATATTCTACAGGGTTTGCAACTCCTTCTCTGTATGAATTATATTCTCCTAACAAATATGGCGATGACCCGAATACCTCTGCTACATTGGGAAACCCATTATTAAAGGCAGAAACATCATCGTCGTTTGAATTAGGTGTTAAACATTCAGTTTCGAGTAATTTGTTTTTCAGCCTATCATGGTTTAGGACAGTAGTAGATAATCATATTGATTACGTTGCTCTTTGGAATAGCCATAAACCTGTTGATTCACTGGGAACGTTTGGCGATAATCTGGGATACACTTATATTAACCTCGGTCAGGAAATTACACAAGGTTTCCAGTTAAATGCGGCTATGAAACTATCATCTAAGCTTAGTGTTACTGGCAATATAAGCCTGCTATCAAGCACTTTGAGCTACAATGCAAGCAAAATAGATACAGCACAAACACATAATGACAGGGTTCAGATTTATGATGGCGGAGTGTTTGTTGGTCAGTCGGCACAAAGCACAGGATTGTTGAGACGCCCGGGTAGCCTGGCCAACTTCTCTATTACCTGGAGGCCAATTAATAAGCTTGCACTTACTATGCGTGTTAGGTATGTAGGAGCCAGTTACGATGCCCAATATAGCTCATCGCTGGGGGTTAATTATTATGGTGCAATTGCTTTTGTTAATGTAAACGACTACACTTTGGTTGATGCATTTGCATCGTATGAAATAACCAGGCAGTTTGCTGCAACTTTGCGTGTGGAGAACATTTTTAATACCCAATACTATGAGATTTTGGGCTATAACACTCTCGGCAGAAGTATCTATATAAACCTCAAATATGCGTTCTAATTAATCATTATTGTATATTTACACTATAAAACCAGAACAAAACGTATGAAAACGATCATAAAAACAAGAACAATAGTAGTAGTGGCAATGATATTAGGGGCTTGCGCATGGAGGCTTATTTTTACAGCTTTCCATAGTCCATTGAGCGGTTATACCCCTATTGGAGCTATGGCTCTTTTTGGAGGCTGTTATTTTTCTGATAAATGGAAAGCATATCTAGTTCCTGTACTTACCCTTTGGCTTAGCGATCTGGTATTGAATTACTTCTACACTCATCAGTTTAGCTGGTTTTATAGTGGCTTTGCATGGACATACGGAGCCTTTGCTCTGATGGTTATGATTGGCACTTTTATTAGAAAAGTAAACGTACGTAATGTGGTTTTGGCAAGTATTGTTACAGCTTTAATTCACTATGTAGTAACCGATCTTGGCGTATGGCTCGATGGCACTATGTACCCTTTAAACTGGCAAGGTTTCACTGCATGCTATGTAGCTGCGCTTCCTTACCTGCAAAAGATGCTGACCTCTAACCTTATGTTCGCAGGGTTAATGTTTGGCGCTTTTGAATGGGCACAGAAAAAATATACTGTTTTAGCGGCATAAAGAACATGACTTTAAAAGTCTGCTCATTTCTTCCTGCAGCCACAAGTATGATTCATCATATGGGGCTGCAGGATTTTTTATGTGGGGTAACTTTCGAATGTCATTCCGATAAGCCTAAAGTAGTCCGTTCATACTTAGAAGGCAATACCTACAGCAGCGAAGAGATTGAGAAAATCGTATCGGAGTCAAAGCAAATGGGCAAAGGCCTATATTATATTGATGAAGAACTATTGCAGGAAATTGCTCCTGATATTATTTTTACGCAAGATGTATGTGATGTTTGCCAAATAGGTACAAGTTTTGCTGAAAGAGCAATATTTAAGCTAAAAAAACAACCTCTTGTTATACCACTTACTCCACGTACACTTGATGATGTCTATGGCAATGCAATTACTATTGCAAAAGCGCTTGGTAGGGAAGAAGCTGCTTATAATTTGCTGGCCCAATTAAAAAAACGAACAGACAGCATTACGGATACTCTGCGTAAAAACCGTGCCCCCTTAAAGCGGGTAATGGTAATGGAGTGGATAGAACCAATTTATAATTGCGGGCACTGGATACCTTACCAAATTGCACAAGCAGGTGGAGTTGATATGCTCTCGAATCCTGGTGGATATTCTATTATTAATCCTTGGGAAAAGATTGCACGATATAATCCTGAAGTGCTTGTTATTGCTCCTTGCGGATTTAATATTGAAAGAGCAGCAAAAGAAATTGATAAATTGCAAAAGCAGGAAGGCTGGAATGAATTGGCCGCTGTTAAGAATAATGCGGTTTTCCTTGCCGATGCCGACCTTTTTACTTGCCCGAGTACTCATTTGGTTGATGGTATTGAACTATTGGGCTATATGTTCCATCCCAATATTTTTCCGCCTCAAGAAGAATTCCGTGGTAAGTGTAAACAAGTATATACGGGGAAAGAATGCCCTGAATGTGGTACTGCATTTGCCTGTTCTTCAGCAAACTGCTGGTGTGGCGAACTTCCGCAAATTATGCCTATGAACCCTGAAGCAGGATGTCTTTGCCCTTCATGCCTCCAAAAGGCTATTGATAAAAAGATTGCTAAAACTACTGTGCAATGATAGTTGTTACCGGTGCAGCAGGATTTATTGGAAGTTGCTTGGTTCGTAAGCTCAACGATGAGCGTTTTTTCGATATAGTAGTAGTCGATGATTTTTCTAATAAGAGTAAGGCACATAATCTTGAAGGCAAGAAGTTTGTTCAGCAAGTGCACCGTGACGATTTTGCAAACTGGCTGAAACAAAACCACCGTTTTGTTCAGTTTGTATTTCATATTGGCGCCCGCACGGACACTACGGAAATGAGTACACTTATTTTCGATAAGCTCAATTTGAATTACACCAAAACAGTTTGGCAATTGTGTACAGAATATGGATTACCATTGGTTTATGCATCATCGGCAGCAACTTATGGTGGTGGTGAACATGGTTATGATGACAGCCACGAAGTAGTTGAGAAACTGCACCCGCTTAATCCTTACGGGGCATCGAAGAACGATTTTGATAAATGGGCATTAAAGGAAAAGAACTCACCTTACTTTTGGGCGGGGTTGAAGTTCTTTAATGTATATGGCCCTAATGAGTACCATAAAGCTAGAATGGCATCTGTAATATTCCATGCATACAATCAAATAAAAAATGAGGGAGAAGTGAAGCTATTTCGCTCACATAGGCCAGATTATAAAGATGGAGAGCAAATGCGCGATTTTGTATATGTAAAAGATGTGGTTGATATATGTTATTTCCTATTGCATCACAGGCGCGATTTAGGCATATATAACCTGGGTTCGGGCAAGGCACGCACTTTCCTTGATCTGGTAAATAATATTTTTTATGCACTCAATAAAGAACCTAAAGTGAACTTTATTGATACCCCTATTGATATTCGTGATAAATACCAATACTTTACTGAAGCCAATATGAATAAGATTCGCTCTATTGGCTACGATCAGCCTTTCCATACCCTTGAACAGGGTATAAATGATTATGTGAAGAATTATTTGGTGCCGGGTAGATACTACTAAGGAGTAAGGAATAAGTCGTAAGGGATAAGGAAAACAATAACCTTAATTAGCCACGAATTTTTTGTCACACTGAGCTTGCTGTCTATCGTCAGATAAATCGAAGTGTCTTCCATTTATTTTTCCCCTTTTTGCATTTTCTTTCCCCTTTTTGCACTTTTTGAGGGGGTGGTATTTTGCATTTTGGTGGTTATCAGTATTTTACATTTTCACTCTTTTTGCCCTTTTTGCAAACCATTGGTTCTCATGCTAATGTAATTTGCCCATTTTTGCAATGGTTTGGTTTGCAAATTGTTATACTTATATTTATATGCAATTGATATTACCCGATTTTCATCAAGCTATTTCGCGGGTAGTCTATTGGCAATTCATTATTTCAAAGAACTGTTACAAATATAAACTATAAGTTTATTATATGTAATAAAAAACAAAATAATTAGTAACAGACCCCAAAACTTATTAAAGTTTAGGTCTTAATAGCGTTGTTAGTCAAGAAATTGTATACTTACTAGCCAACTTGGGTCAATTCCGTTGTCTTTTTGTTGTGTTATTGTTAAGATGATGGAACAGGGCTGTGGAAATCTTGAACGAGGGAGTAGGTAGTGAATCTCGTTTTTATTTTCTTTATTATCATACCATCGTTTTGTAGCAACCTTGCTGATTTTATTATCAAAATATTGAAATTCTTGTTTCGCACTTTTTGTTTTATTGGCTGTAAAAGTAAAATTGAAGGAAGGCATTGGCTGTTTTTCAAAATACATCCTCATATAAGTAATTGCTATGGTATCTGCGTTTTCTTTGGGCGGTATATTTTTTAAAGTGAAAGTGTAAATTGAACATAAAAAGGCTGAATCCTTCCTTTTCAAGCTGTAATATTTATAACTAAAATTCGTATCAGACTTAATGTCCCTCAATAACGCAGTATCTATTTTACCTGCATAAAGGTATTTATCGAAAGTTTGAGATGTTATGTTTTCTTGGGTATATAGTCCTATTGAAAATAGTAAGCAGAGATATAATAATAGGAATGGTTTCATTATATAGAATGTCTAACAAATATAAGAAACTTGAAAGGGAAAGATAACTTCTAAGAAGAAACCTTCTTCTTCAACGCAATTAATTCAGCCTTTATCTTCTCAAGTGATTTGTATAGAGAATCCTTATCGTTTGCTTCTTTGCGGTTTTCTTTTTCCTTCAAGTGCTTTTTGGCTCCATCTAAGGTAAAGCCCTGCACCTTTATAAGGTCGTGCAATATGCGGAGCTTTGAAATATCTTGTTCGGTAAACTGGCGGTTGCCGCGTGTGTCCTTAGAAAAATGAAGTAATGCAGAAAATTCTTTCTCCCAGAAACGGATAAGCGAAGGGTTAACATCAAACATTTCACCCACCTCGCCAATGGAGTAAAACAATTTCATGGTTTCCTTCTCTTTGTATGGCATTATCTTACACCTTGTTTAAATTTCGAAATAAAGTTCCTTGTAAATTCTGATAGAACAAGTTTACCGCTCATTTCTGCACGCTCAATTAAAAGCTTATCCCAATCTTCTGTGCCCTTCCAGAATACTTGCTTAAGCAGAGCCATTGCTTCAGGATTACTTTGTGCCAGTCTTATTGCAATTTCATCTACTGCTTTATCTAATTCTACAATGGTTGGGTATACGTTCACATACAATCCTTTCTCCCTTGCCCATTCAGCGCTCATCCATTCCGCAGCATTTATCGACATAGAAGAAAAAGCTGAAGTACCTATCTTTCTTTCTACAGCAGGGCCAACAACAAATGGGCCTATGCCTACATTTAACTCGCTCAGTTTTACAGATGCAGCTTCGGTAGCCAATGTATAATCGGCAGCCGATGCAAGTCCAACTCCACCACCTACAGCTTTACCCTGCACACGGGCAATGACAAATTTGGGCGTCTTACGCATTGCATTTATAACTGATGCAAAGCCCGAAAAGAATTTTTTTCCGGTTGCCAGATCAGCAATAGACATTAACTCATCAAAAGATGCTCCTGCGCAAAATGTTTTCTCGCCTTCACTCTTCAGCACAATTACATGTGCTTCTTTATTGTTCCCGGCCTTCTCAATTTCTGCAGCTAAATTCATTAATAATACGCCCGGCAATGAATTGCTTTGCGGGTGCATAAACTGCACCGTAGCCACTCCATTTTTTACCGATGTTTCTACTTTTCCTTCACTCATAGCCGTATATTAAATGGTAGTAGTTGTTTTTGATTGATGGTTTTCTTCAATTACTTCACCCTTTTCGCAACGCAATGTGCGGGCAGGAAAACGTTGTGTAAGCAATAAATTATGTGTTGCTAAAATAATAGAACGCCCTGTTTTACTAATGTCTATTAATAGTTTCATAATATCTTCTGAGGTATCAGGGTCTAGGTTACCTGTTGGTTCGTCGGCAAGTATAATTTCGGGGTCGTTAAGCAATGCACGGGCAATGGCAACACGCTGCTGTTCTCCACCCGAGAGCTCATGAGGCATTTTAAATCCTTTGGTTTGCAGGGCCACTTTATCAAGCACATCGTTCACCCTATCGAGCATTTTAGTGGAGTCATCCCAGCCTGTGGCGCGCAATACAAATAACAAGTTTTCTTTAACTGTACGGTCCATCAATAATTGAAAATCCTGGAAAATAATGCCGAGCTTTCTTCGTAATAGTGGTATTTGTTTCTTTTTAAGTGTTTTAAGGTCAAATTCTGCAATGCGTCCTTCGCCTTCAGTAAGTGGTAGTTCGCCATAAAGGGTTTCAAGCAAGCTGCTTTTGCCGCTGCCTGTTTTGCCCATCAGGTAAAGGAACTCTCCCTTTTTTACTTCCAGGTTAACGCGGCTTAATATCAGTGCATTATCCTGAAAAATCGAAACGTCTTTAAAACTTATGGTAACATCTAAGTGCATAGAAACAGGTTAAATAGGACAAAACAATTTTACGAAAAATAGTAGATGCCCCGTAAGCTATCAGAACATCTTTTTTAACACCCTTAGGGTATGGGTGTAACGCTTCTGTGTTTCGCTGTATATGCCTAAATGGTCAAACTTATCAACATGCACTTTGCCCGAGGCGTGAATTATCTGGCCTTTTTCCAGCACTATTCCTACATGGGTAATAGCTCCTTCTTCATTATCAAAGAATGCAAGGTCTCCTGCTTCTGCTTCTTCTGGAAAATTCAAAACCGTTCCTTGTTCCACCTGTTGTGATGCATCTCTTTTAAGACTTATGCCATTTAAACGGTAAACCATTTGTGTGAAACCGGAACAATCAATACCCAGCGGTGTGCGTCCACCCCATAGGTAAGGAGAGTTAAGAAAGGTAAAAGCATCTTCTACCAGTTTACTACGTTTTACTTTGCCAGCAGGCGCCATAACGTTTCCCTGGTAAACGTATTTTCTCTTTTCAATATGAATTTCCTTGCCTTTGGTAAAATGCAGCAAACTTCCTATGGTTACAGGGAAAGATACGCTATCGGTTTCATCGGTAAGTACACCTAAAATATCGGCCACATAGGTTGGTGTATGTTTTTTAATGCTTTGGTAGGTTTCTTTTGAAACGGGTAGCTGTTGCTTTCTGTCTATCCAGCCTTCGTAGCCATCAATACCCGAACGAACATGCAACCAAGTCTTAGATTCGTCAAGCACTTCAAAATATTCTCCGAACAAAAGCTGTGTTACCATCTCGCTTCTGTCCGATGTATCCTTCCGGCAAGGTACTATACTCAAGTTGCAATAACCGAAAGAATTCATGGATTGAATAATTACATATTTTCAATTACAATAGCGCTTGCACCACCGCCACCGTTGCATATTCCGGCTGCACCGTATTTGCCACCATGTTGCTTAAGTACATTTATAAGTGTAACAACTATGCGTGAACCTGAAGAGCCCAATGGATGGCCCAGTGCAACTGCTCCACCATGAACATTTACCTTTTTAGGGTCGATCTTCATTTCTTTGTTGTTGGCAATAGCTACAACAGAAAATGCTTCATTTATTTCGAAAAAATCAATATCGCTTATTTTCAAATTTGCCTTGGCAAGTGCCTTTGGCAAAGCTTTTGAAGGGGCAAGTGTAAACCATTCAGGAGCTAGAGATGCGTCAGCAAAACTTACAATTCTTGCCAACGGCTTTAAGCCAAGCTTTTCCATCTTTTCCTTACTCATTATTACCAATGCCGAAGCGCCATCATTTAGTGTAGATGCATTTGCGGCAGTTACTGTCCCATCTTTCTGGAATACGGCCGGAAGAGAAGGTATCTTATCGAAGTTTACGTTTTTATACTCCTCATCCTCTGCAAATACTATAGGGTTACCCTTACGTTGAGGCACCTCAACGGGTATTACTTCATTTTTAAAATGTCCATTTTTCCATGCTTCAGCAGAACGCTTGTATGATTCAATAGCATAAGCATCTTGTTCCTGACGGCTTATTTTGCAATCTCTTGCGCATAATTCGCCGGCGTTGCCCATGTGCATATGGTTAAATGGGTCGGTAAGACCATCGAACACCATACCATCAATTAATGTGCCATTGCCCAAACGATAACCTTTACGAGCTTTATCAAGATAATAAGGAACCATTGACATGTTTTCCATACCACCGGCTACAACTACATCAGCATCGCCCAGCATTATGCTTTGCGCCGCCCACATAATCGATTTCATACCCGAAGCACATACTTTGTTTACGGTTGTACCTGGTACTGTATTTGGTATACCTGCTTTTAAAGCAGCTTGTGTTACAGGGGCCTGGCCTTCGCCAGCTTGTAATACATTACCCATAAAAACTTCGTTAACCTCAGTAGGATTAAGGTTTATTCTATCCATTGCTGCTTTTATAGCAATAGCTCCTAAATGGGTTGCAGGCATTTCTGATAGGGTACCGGCAAAACTACCAATAGGAGTTCTTACCGCTGATACTATATAAACTTCTTTTGTCATAAACTTTTGTATGTTAAAGGGAGTTCAAAAGTAATCTTTTTGGTGTGATTGCAATTTAGAAATAAAGGCTAATTTTGAAAAAACCTGCTAGGTTATCGCAATAGTAAGTATGGCTAATAAAAAGGCTGTTCCCAAGCCAAAATCTTCTTTAATTGAAGAAACTCCCTCAACCCCTTTCCATTTTAAAGGAAGAAGCTTTCATTTTGTGTTTATTGGTACAGTAATAGCCCTTTGTTTTGCATTATATGGCAATAGTATTCCCAATGGCTACTCATTGGATGATGAATTTGTGCTACATGGCGATACTACTGTTCAAAAAGGTATTGAGGGAATACCTGCTCTTTTTAAAAGCCGCTATGCATGGGACCAAAAAGGGACCTATGGCTACAGACCGGTTGTAAAGACCACTTTTGCCGTAGAATATAAGTTTTTTGGTGTTTCACCCCATGCAGGCCATGCAATTAACATCTGTATTTATGCCTTACTTATTATCTCCTTTTTTTACTTCTTCCGTAAAATTTTGTATGCCCATGCAAGCGATTACTTTTTATTACTTGTAACGGGTATCTTTTTGGCTCATCCGTTACATACCGAGGTAGTGGATAGCCTTAAGAACCGTGATACCATGCTGAGTTTTTTGTTTGGCCTTTTAGGTGTTTATGCCCTTGTTAAATGTTTTGAACCCGGCAGTAAGCGTATTATGCAGGTTGTATTGATCATAGCGGCATGCATTTTTTTTAATCTTGGTTATTTGGCCAAGCCCGATGCCGTTTTATATAATGTGATTGCAATATTGGTGCTTTACTTTTTTATTGCAAAGCCTTTAAAGCCAATAGGTATATTCTATGTTTGTATTTCAATTGCTGTATTTGCAGAAAGAAAGATAGTTCATACTATTTTACCTTCATCAAACTATCATCGTACATTCTTGTTTTTTGAAAACCCGCTTTTAGGTACCCATTGGTATCAGCACTTTCAATTGGGCTTTGCTTCGCTGTGGTTTTATATGCATAAACTCATTTTTCCCAAAGATCTGGTTTCTTACTATGGTTATAATGAGTTTAACCCTTTTCCGAAGTGGACAGATGCGGATGTGTTGGCTGGCTTAGTGGTGGCAGGAATTATTGTTTGGGTTCTTTATAAAATGGCAATTGTGTTTTTTAAGAACGATAAAAAAATGAATATATGGTTGTTTTCCTTTCTGTTATTTGTTGTGCCTTTAGCTGCCTTTGTAAATGTATTTAAGGTTGGCCCGGGCCTGGTTGCTGAAAGATTTATGTTTATACCTTCCATAGGGTTTGCTTTAATGGCCTCATTGCTTCTTTACAAGCTTTTTAAGGTTCCACTAAAAGGCGAATTGTCGTGGAGTAAGTACAAGAATATTTTTATAGCTTCATTTGTAATCTTTGTAGTTTACTCATTCAGGGTAATTGAACGAAACCCCGATTGGAAAACACACTTATCGGTATATGAGCATGATGCTAAGGAAGCTCCGCATTCGGCTAAACTCCAGTCCTTGTTGGCTGCTGCTTATGTAGATGAAATAAAAAATAACAAAAACCTTAGTCCTGATGAGAAAGGTGATTTATACCGTAAAGCAGAAAAAGCTTTCCTGGCCTCCATTGATATTTATCCGAACTACGCCACCTCGTTAAATAATGTGGGTATGATAGAATATATCTATTATAAAAACCCCGGTGCGGCCCTCGATTACTTTAATAAAGCCATTGCCTGCGATAGCAATTATACTGAAGCTCTTTTCAATGCCGCTTCATCGTACCGTGAATTGAAGAATTACCCAATGGCAGAAGAATACTTTTTGAAAACGTTAGATGTAAATCCGGCGTATGATATGGGGTATACATACTTAACAAAACTCTATACATCAGAAGGTAAGTATGCCGAGGCATTAAAACTTAACGAAAATGCCATAAAAAAAGGGCATGGCTCGGATGGAGTATATATTAATATAGGGAAAATTTATATGGAGAATGGAGATACCGGAAAAGCTATAACCTATTTTGATACAGCCCTAACATACTTTAGTAAAAACCAAATACTGTGTCAATGGCTTGCTAATTATTACATGCACAAAAAGGATTCAGTAAGGGCTGAACATTATCTTAATATGTTGAAAGCAGCAGATAATTTCACGAATGAAGCTATTAAAAGGCAATAATACGATGCTTCAGTTGTTAGTTAAATATCTTGCCAGTATAAGCATCTGGCGATATTTTTCTACAAATAAAAATCGAATTTTATGTCCATCATTTGGCCATCATATTTAAAACATAGCTTTGGAATATGGATATAAAAAAAATAATTGTATCATTCATTTTAATTTGTTTTTTTTCTGGTAGTAATGGACAAACATGCAATGTCCCGAATATTGTTTTTAAGTCTGGTGAACAGGCTACCTATAAAATATATTATCACTGGCATTTTGTATGGATTGAATCGGGCGAGGTTACATTTAGTGTTGCTAATTGCAAATACCATGACATCCCTTCTTATTACTTTGAGGGGTTAGGCCATTCATATGCAAAATACGATTGGTTTTACCAGGTTCGCGATACTTTTCAGGCTTATGTAGATACATTCGGTTTTACACCCCTAAGATTTGCCAGATACAGCAACGAGGGGTCTAATCATGTAAAAAACGATAACCTTTTTGATAACCTTCACCATAAAGTATTCTGCTATTCAGGCGATAAGGATAGAGCCTATAAGCGAGATTCTGTTACTATTCCTGCGTGCACCTTCGATCCGCTTTCGGGTATTTACTATACTCGGTGCTTGAACATTTCGGGCCTTAAAATAAATGATACGTTGCCTCTTACGCTGTATCTCGATAATAAGATATATCATATACACATTAAATACATGGGTAAGGAAGTTGAAACTACCCAGTTTGGCAATTTCAGATGTATAAAGTTCAATGTAAGCCTTATAAGTGGCACTATTTTTAAGCCGGGTGAAGAAATGACTGTATGGGTAACCGATGATAAAAATCGCTTGCCGGTTTATATAGAGGCGCCAATTATAATTGGTTCAGTAAGGGTTGAATTGTTATCATTTTCTAACCTGAGGAACGCCATGGACGCAAAAGTCAAGTAGCTTTGTATTTTATGGTTATAAAAGCTTATAATAGTAACTGGACAAGAGGTAAGTATTTACTGGTATTGGTATGTATTGTAAGTGCATTCCTATTTACAGCCTGTAATCCTGCAAAAAGATTAGAAAGCGGCCAGCACCTGCTTACTAAAAACAATATTATATACAGGCCACTGCAACAAGAAAAGCCTCAGAAGAGTAATTTGATAAATAATAAAATAACTGCTATTCCGGGAGGAGAAATTGCAAAACTTGAATTACCACCAGAACTTACAGTAGCCCAGCTTAGTGCATATATAAAACAAAAACCAAATACAAAAATTCTTGGCCTTATTCCGCTTCACTTGCTGGTATATAATCTTGTCGACCCAGAAAAGATGAATGAGAAAAGGGTTTTAAAGGATAAAAAGATTGATGCAAAGAATAGCAAAATTGCAGAAGAGAATAAGATCAGAATTCAACAAGGGAAATCTCCAAAATCATATAAGTCGAAGGAACCAAAGGCCTTTAGCGGTGAGTGGGTAAGGTCCGTAGGTGAATCACCTGTAGCTTTCGATTCTGTATATATGGCTGGCTCGGTTGATCAGATAAAGCGTTACCTGCATACTAAAGGGTATTTTGATGCTAAGGTTACTGATTCTGTTGCCATAAATGGTAAGTATGCTGAAGCTTTTTATATTCTTCGTACGGGAAAGCCATATATCATCGATAAAGTTACGTATCAGATTGACGACAGTACATTAGCGGGAATCGTTTACAAAGATTCGGTTAATTCGCTTATAAATATTGGCAATGATTATGACGAAGATATTCTGAAAAATGAAAGAGACAGGCTTACAGGCGTTTTAAAAAATGATGGCTATTATGCGTTTTCTAAAGAATATATCTATTATGATTATGATACCAATGCATCAACTAAAAAAGTTGAACTGGTAATTGGTATTAAAAAGTTTGCTTATGTAGACCCTGTTAAAACAGACTCTGTTATAGAAACTTTGCACCATAAATATTTTATACGCAATGTAATTATACAAATGGGTTATAATCCTGCTGAGTCATACTATACAGCAACTGATACTACGTTTACAAATGGATATATAATTACATACCCGCATACCTTGCCGGTTTATCATCCACGCTCCATACTAAGTAAGATATACATAAAGCCCGGCGAAATGTTCGAAGCATTGAATGTGGAAAATACCTACACAGGCCTTTCGCAGTTAAAAGCTTTTCGTTATGTCAATATCCGTTGGGTGGTTTCACAAGATTCTAACAGACTTGATTGTTACATTCAGCTTATGCCGAATACGAAGCTATCGCTGGCACTTGAGTCGGTGCTCAATGAAACGGGTGGAGATTGGGGAGTACAAGGTGATGTATTATATCAGGATAATAATTTACTTAAAGGTGCAGAAGTATTGCAAGTGAAATTCAGGATGGCATGGGAAGCACAAACTCTTATAGAAGATAATAGTAGTTCTAATGTCTCTAAAGGATTAACGTTAAATACGTTTGACCTTGGTCCCGATATAAGTCTTTCTGTACCCAGGCCTTTAAATGTGTTTGGCTCAATCCCTATCAATCCTGCAGTGGCTAATCCGCTTACCGCATTCAGGATTACCGGCGACTATCAGGACCAGCCAAGCTACCAGCGCTATATTATTACCGGATCGTATGGGTATGACTGGAATTGCTGGAAGCACGACCACATGAATATTACTTTATTCGAAGTGAACTATGTTGATGCAATTAATTCTCAATTGTTTATTGATGATATTATAAAAACAAATAATTTTTTTTTGCTAAACAGCTTTACAACGCACGTAATCACTGATGCTCGCGTTACCTGGATATTTAATAACCAAGCCCTGGCAAAGCTTAAGAATTTCAATTATGTAAAAATAAGCGCTGAATGTTCCGGATTGGTTTTTCTTCATGCAATAGATCATTTCACATCGCAGACTGATAATATTCTTTCGCATCCTTATTCGCATTATGTTAAGGGCGATATTGACTGGAGGCCTTCTATAGTGCTTTCTAAGGATGATAAATTAGCTTTTCGGGTACTTGTTGGTGCTGGCATACCGGTGTTAAATGATGCAGGACATGAACTTCCATTCGATAAGAGTTACTGGGCGGGAGGCTCGAACGATATACGTGCCTGGACTGCCAGAACGCTTGGCCCGGGAGCCAGTGGACAATCATTTAGTTTTGCACAGGTTGGTGATGTAAAAATTGAACTTAGCCAGGAGTACAGGCTTAATGTTATCAAATTCTTTGGTCTTGGTTTCTTTTTTGATGAAGGTAACATATGGTTGTTGAATAGTAACCCCAGCGTGCCACATGGTGAGTTTCAAGCAAGTGGCAAATACTCATTTTATAATGAGTTTGCAGTTGGAACGGGGATGGGCTTCAGGTTCGATTTTACGTATTTTGTATTCCGGCTCGATTTTGGCTTGCCTTTGGTTGATCCATCAAAGCCAGACTCATGGACTTTCAGGCAAATCCACACTACTGCTGCATTTGATAAGATTGTTGTGAACATTGGTATTGGCTTCCCTTTCTAGTATATTTGAAATTAATAAGAAACAGTCAATAAAATGAGCATTTCCGCGTTATTATATACTTAACTCTTTCGTGAAGATCAGGTTTATTATAGCAGCTTTTATTGTTGTTTGCACCATTAAGGTACAGGCTCAGAAGAAGTTGGCCCTTATTGTACTGAATAAAGACTCAGTAACTGATAAAGATTTTAAAGTACCTGATTATCAAAAAAAATTTGACCAGCCTAATCAGCGCGAAACTGAATTACAAAGGGTTTTATTTGCTCTCTATGATGAAGCCTATCTTGCTGCATCATTAGATAGTATTGTACAAGATACGGTTAAGTTAACTGCCTTTATCAATCACGGTAAAAAATACGAATGGGCCAGTTTAACCAAAGGTAATGTTGACGAAGGAGTGCTAAGCCAGTTGGGGTATAGTGAAAGATTATATCAAAAGAGGCCATTTTATTATAAAGATGCATTAAGACTGATGGATAGGTTACTTGGTTTTTATGAAAATCATGGTTACCCTTTCGCTCAGGTTAAACTGGATAGTGTGAAATTAAATGATAATCAGATTTCAGCGGCACTGTTTTTAGAAAAAAAACGACTTGAGAAAATTGATAGCGTAATAGTAAAAGGAGACCTTAAAGTTTCACCTCAATATCTATATGGGTACTTAGGTATAAAGCCAGGTGATTTTTACGATGAGTCGAAAATAAAGGCAATTAGCACCAGGCTTAAATCACTGCCCATTTTATACGAGACTAAACCCATGCAGGTAATTTTTGTGGAAAATAAGGTTAAAATATTTTTGTACCTCAATAAAAAATCGGCTAACCAGTTTAATGGTATAGTAGGAATTTTGCCTGGCAGTACAGGGCAAATAAATATTACGGGTGATGTTAGCCTTGATTTGCAAAATACCTTTCATCATGCCGAAGACCTGGGCTTTCATTGGCAGCATATTCAGGCCCAGACAGAAAACCTAACAGCTAATTTTAGCTACCCTTATATTTTTAAAACCCCCTTGGGATTTGATGAAGACTTTAAGCTCTTTAAACAGGATACTACTTATTTACAGATCGATGAGAAAATCGGCTTAAAGTATTTAATGGCTGGTGGCAATTATTGGAAAGTATTTTATGAAAATATTACATCAAGCCTTATTGCCATCTCGCAGCTCGAAAATCAAACTTCCGGCCTGCCGCCCTATGCCGATGCTACCACTCAGTTATTTGGTATTGAATATAAAGCAACTGCGCTCGATTATATTTATAATCCTACAAAAGGCTATGAGTTATTAGTAAACGTGGCTGCAGGTACAAAACAAATTCGCCAGAACCCGAAGCTCAATCCGGCATTATATGAAGGACTACAGCTTAATTCGGACGAGTACAGGGCCAATATAAAAGCTGCCTGCTTTGTACCATTTTTATCGCGAAGTACTTTCGAATTTGCAGTAAATGGTGGTTATATAAATGCGCCTTCACTGCTGCTGAATGACCTTTACAGGATAGGTGGATTTAGTATTCTACGGGGCTTTGATGAACAATCTAAGTACGTTTCTACATATGGAGTAGGCACGGTAGAATACCATTACCTGCTGGAGCAGAATTCCTTTTTGTTTTTGTTTTATGATCAGGGCTGGTGCAGAGAGACCTTGACATCCTCTATATCGTACTTTAATGACACCCCTTATGGTTTTGGTGCCGGAATGGATTTTCAGACAAAGGCAGGCATATTTTCAATATCCTATGCCTTGGGCAAAGACTTTAGTACCCCAGTAAGCTTTAAACAGGGGAAAATAAATTTTGGGTTAATAAATAATTTCTAAAAGAGAAGATATTAGTGATGTGAAGAGCCTTCACCATGGCCTTCTTTCTCCTTGTCATCCTTTATAAGGTAGTAGATACCTGCCAGGATACCAATACCACTGAATAGTATACCTAATGCGCTTGCTGCATGGTGGTCAGCATCAACATCAATTACTGCAAAACGAAATGGAACAAAGTATGTTATTGCAAATATTACGAATGCTATTAAATGGCTCTTCTTCATAACAAGATAGTTTTGTTTTTCTGTTGGGCAAATGTAATAAATAAAATGATTCTGCAACGGCAATTATTTGCCGAAATACCTGTCCACAGCCAGGACAAAATCCTTATGTATAAGCCCATTGGTAGCTATAATCGTCTTCCCGAAAATATAATCAGCACCGCTATTAAATTCAGCCAATTTACCCCCTGCTTCCTTAACTATTAATGCTCCTGCTGCTACATCCCATGGCTTAAGGCCATATTCATAAAAAGCCTCGAAGCGGCCACAAGCAACATAGCACAGGTCAACCGAAGCAGAGCCAATACGACGCATACCCTGTGTACAGGTCATCAGGTATTTGAACAGGTCCATATAATTGTCCTGAAGCTTAAAATCATTGTATGGGAAGCCAGTTGCAATAAGGGAGTTTTCGAGTTTACTTTGTTCCGATACCTTTATACTTTTCCCATTGACGTTGGCGCCTTCACCCTTAATAGCGCTAAAGCATTCTTTCAGGTTAAGTTCATTTACTATACCTAGTATAGGTTCATTGTTTTTCACCAGGGCAATACTTATAGCAAAGCAAGGCAATTTGTGTATGAAGTTGGTAGTGCCGTCGAGTGGGTCAATTATCCAGGTGTATTCTTTCTTTTCTGTTTCGCCACTTTCCTCGGCCAATATTCCGCTGCCGGGTAATATTTTAGCCAGCCCTTCAATTAATGCTTTCTCTGAATTTTTATCTACGTAGGTAACAAGGTCATTAAACCCTTTCTTCTGAATATCGGTATTCGAAAACTTAGTCTGTTCGGTTAAAATAAAATGCCCAACTTCGTTAGTAAGCTCAATTACCTGATTGCAGATACTATCAAGATGCAATTTGCTCATTGGCCTTTGCCTTTTTGCGGAAATAGTAAATACCCGATAAGCCCAACAGGAACAATAGAGGGGCAATTAGCTGTGCCTGAGTAATTTCGAAACCAAATATGTTGTATTTAATATTAACGCGGATAAGCTCTATTAAAAAACGTTCTACACCATTCATCATCAAATAAATGCAGAACAATACTCCGGGAGTTTTTATCTTTTTTCTGATGCCCCATAAAATGAAAAACAAAATGGCGCACATCATTGTTTCGTAAAATGGAGTAGGAAACACAGGCACATCGAGCACTGTGCAATGTACATCTACACAACCGGGAATTTGGTGTCCGGCATTCGTTACGTTATGTGGGAAATCAAAAGACCACATCCAGTTAGGTAAAAAGCTCAGCCAGCCCGGTTTGGGTGCAGTGTTTGCAATACCCCAGTCTCCGTCTCCTGCTAATTGGCATCCAATTCTTCCAATGGAATAAGCAATCATTATAGCAGGTGCAGCGGCATCTACTAAATGCGTAAGCGATAACCCTTTTTTACGTGCATAGTAAAGTACAGCAAGCGCACCGACAATTAAACCGCCGTACATAGTAAGGCCGCTGAACGAGAATAAATATTCGGCCGGGTGCTGGAAGAAATCTTTGTAATTCTCTAATCCGTCAAAAAGTTTGGCCCCTAGTAAGCCACCACCGGCTGCAATAAGTGTAATGTTGCCAACCATTTCGTATGGATGTAGTTCTCGTTCCACTATTTTAGGTTCAGGCAAACTTTGTTTTGCTTTTTCGCGATAACGGAGGTATGCATAAATGCCACCTAATACAAGGCCACCCAATAAATTGCCTCTGGTCGATAATAAATATCCTTGAGTATCGGTTAAAAAATCGTTGAAATTCAATGCAATTAAAACCCCTTTAAAGCCGACTATAAAAGCAATTATAAATGCCTCTAAAAGTTCCATTACGGTTGCTTTCTGGCCTATCATTACCTTTTCAATAAAACTATGCATCAAGCCTTCTTTTTCCTTTCTTCTCAGTTCTAAGGATAAAACATAGCTTGCAGCAAGGAATGAAATAGCGACCATGCAGCCAAACATCTGGAATGCTTTAAGGAAACCTATTTTTATTCCAAACAGGTCATCAAATAAGTAATATAATGATGGGTACATAGATCAGGTAGTTGCTAATAGATTTTCTTGCAGGTGAAATTGTTCCGATGAAATTATTTCGGCAGCAACTGTTCCATCATCGTTAATAGTTGTAAGTCGCACGCGCGCGCTGCTATGCATAAGCTCAGGGCTGAATGCCTGTTTTACCTTTACATAATTGCCGGTATAGCCATACAGAAAGCCATCTTTACTAACTGCCTCAAATAAAACGGTTTGCTCGGTGCCTGAATTCTGCTGGTAAAAGTGTCGCAGTTTCTTTTCTGAAAGTATATGCAGCATGCGGTTCCTTTTACGGCGGACGTCCATAGGCACTACATCCTTACTTTCTGCTGCAAGCGTATTGTTACGTTCTGAATATGTAAATACATGCAAGTATGAAATATCAAGTTCGCTCAGGAATTTATAGGTCTCATTAAAATGTTCATCTGTTTCTCCGGGGAAGCCCACTATAACATCAACCCCAATGCAGCAATGCGGCATCAGAGATTTGATTTGTGCTACCCTGTCAACATACAGGTCGCGTAAATAACGGCGGCGCATTTTCTTTAATATCTCATCACTGCCCGATTGCAGGGGAATGTGAAAGTGTGGCACAAACTTTTTCGATTGGGCAACGTATTCAATAATTTCATTCTTAAGCAGGTTTGGCTCTATTGATGAAATACGGAAACGCACATCTGCATCGGTATTATCTAATGCCTTTACCAATTCATAAAAAGATTTTATATGTTCACTCGAATTAGGGTCGCTTATGCCAAAATCACCCAGGTTTACACCTGTCAGCACTATTTCTTTAACTCCACGGTTTGCAATTTCGTAAACGTTCTTAACCGCATTTTCAATGGTATCGCTACGGCTTTTGCCACGGGCAAGTGGTATGGTGCAATATGAGCAATTATAATCGCAACCGTCCTGTAATTTCAAGAAACTCCTTGTCCTGTCACCTGAGGAAAAGGCTGAATGGAAAGTAAGTGGCTGTTCTATTTCACAAGAATGTACTTCTGTTTGTGCTTTCTTATCAAGGTCTTTTAGGTAGGTTGCTATATTGAATTTTTCTGAGGCACCTAATACCAAATCAACGCCTTCAATCTTTGATATTTCTTCGGGCTTTAACTGGGCATAGCAGCCAATAATGGCAATAAATGCCCCAGGGGCATTATTTAAAACCGAGCGTACTATAAACCTGCACTCCTTATCTGCCTCGTTTGTAACAGAGCAGGTATTGATTATATATACATCGGCCTTTTCTTTGAATGCAATTTTTTCAAAACCTTCTTCAGCCAATTTTTTGGCTATGGTAGAAGATTCGGAATAGTTGAGCTTGCAACCCAATGTATGTATGGCAAATGTCGGGGCCTTATCCATATAACAAAAGTAACATTTGATTGGTAATAAGTAGCCAGATTATGCAGAATTGCTCCCTGTATTTTTTACTACTTTAGTCGGGTAATTAATTCATTTGCCGCATGTTTAGAAAGTTATCTGCCTGTATTGCTTTGGTTTCATTGGTATTCCTTGTTTCCTGTACTCATAATAACCATGAGGAAAACGAGAACATTTTCAGGTATAATGAACTGGGAGATGTTACATCACTTGACCCTGCATCGGCACGTAGTTTCGAAAATATATGGGTGGATGACCAACTGTACAATGGCCTTGTTCAAATGGATACGGCTTTAGCTATTCGCCCGGGTATTGCCAATTCGTGGGAGATAAAGAATGAAGGAAAGCTTTATGTGTTTCACTTGCGCAGCGATGTCTACTTTCAGGACGATTCAGCTTTTACAGGAGGCAAGGGCAGAAAGGTGGTGGCTTCTGATTTTGTGCATAGCTTCTTCAGGTTGTTCGATGCCCGTATATCTGATGCAACTACGTTGTTGACTGATGTAGACAGGTCTGCTGAAGGCACTGTTCAGGGCTTTAAAGCACTTAATGATACTACATTGCTTATATATATGAAAAAGCCATTTGCTCCATTTATGAGCATACTTACCATGCGGTATTTCTCCGTTGTTCCTATAGAAGCAATAGATAAATATGGACAAGATTTTGGCGAACACCCTGTAGGGACAGGTCCATTCAGGTTGAGGAGATGGGAGCACGGTAATAGGTTAGTGCTTATCCGTAACGAACATTATTTTGAGAAAGATGCACAGGGAAATGCTTTGCCTTACCTGAATGGGGTAGTGGTAACATTTATAAAAGATGCCGAAACTTCATTCCTGGAATTTATGGATGGTAACCTCGATATGGCTTCAGGTTTTGCAGCTATGAACCCAAGGGAGGTGTTTACTCCTAACAGCCAACTTAGGACTGAACTGAAAAGCAAATGCTATTTGCAGCGCATGCCTTTCCTTAAGACCGATTATCTGGGCTTTATGATAGACCCTAAGCGCATGGATGAGAAGATACCTATCAATTTGAAAGCAATACGCCAGGCTATTAACTATGCTATAAATAAAGAAGAACTTGTGCGCTACCTGCGTTTTGGAGTAGGCATACCGGCTAATAATGGCTTTGTGCCTCCTTTTTTACCGGGCAATAAAAATGAAAAGGTAACCGGATATAGCTATAATACGGATAAAGCAAGCGAACTGTTAGCACAAGCCGGGTTCCCCAATGGAAAAGGATTACCTGAAATTTCGGTGTTTGTTTCAAATGAAACAGCATCTATAGCACAAGCTATACAGGCCCAGTTACAGCATGTGGGTATTAAACTTAGTATTCATATTGAGCGCCCGGCAGTGTTGGCTGAAGGTGTAGTAAGCGGACAATGTTACTTCTTCAAAAAATCGTGGGTAGGCGATTACCCGGATGCTGAGAATTTCCTTTCACTTTTTTATTCTAAAAACTTCTCTCCCGAAGGCGTAAACTATTTCCACTACTCCGACCCTCAGTTTGATTCGTTATACGATAAAGCAGTTACTGAACCTAATGATACTATTCGTTTTGCTGAATACAGAACAATGGATAAAATGGTTATGGAATCAGCTACTGTAGTCCCCCTATATTACGATGAGGTAATACGCTTGGTTAATAATCACATTTCAGGTTTGCCAATTGACTCAAGGAATTCACTTGATTTGAGGAGGGTGAAGAAAGGCTGAGGCCCATTCAACCTCCCCGATAGGGAAACTTTGAAATACAAATAGCATTTCATACCTTTATATAATGAAATTCAAAACCCATTCACGTTATTCGCTAATACTATTATTCATTGTTGTTATTTTACTTGTTTCCTTTTCGGAATATAATTCAAGGGTAAATAAGCCGATAATTCTAAGAGCAAGACCTTTTTGTTGGGTAAAGACCTATACAAAAAATGACAGTGTATATTCCTTAAAAGTAATAGTCAACATTGAGAATCCTAATAATGATACAGTTAGTTATAGAACGATCTATAATTGGCAATCTGCGTTTATTACAAATAGTGAAAATTTGCATATTGCACAAGGGAGTAGTAACCAGAACCCTAGTATCGTAATAATACGGCCACACGACAGTGATGTGCATGCAATTTTTCTCACATTGTCGAGGAAAGATACGATAGATGGAAAAAAATATAAAGATGATCCTTTTATAGAGGCAGGTAATATTGATGAGAAAGAAAGAGAGAAATTGATTGGGTTAGTTTTTAAAATAGGGTTTTATAATATTTCAGATTTTCGTTCGCCGGAATATAAGAATAAGATTATCTGGAGTAATGAAATAGTGATAAGTAAAGGTATACAGATGGGATACACGACAAATACAAAAAGCCCCAGCTTTCACTGAGGCTTGTATTGTTTTCCCTCTTTAATTAGGGTTAGGTCGGGCTTTTTACGCCTTCACCAAAGACATATTCTTAATGATCTCATTGCCAAATTCAGAACACTTAAGAAGTGTAGCTCCTGTCATTTGCCTTTCGAAATCGTAAGTAACACGTTTGTCGGCAATGGCTCTTTCAAGGCCACTGTAAACCAGGTCAGCAGCTTCCTGCCATCCAAGATGTTCCAGCATCATAGCTCCTGAAAGTATTACTGAACCCGGATTAACTTTATCCAGGTCGGCGTACTTAGGCGCAGTACCGTGTGTGGCTTCAAATATAGCGTGGCCTGTAAGGTAATTGATGTTAGCGCCAGGAGCAATGCCAATACCACCAACTTGTGCAGCAAGTGCGTCAGATAAGTAGTCGCCGTTCAGGTTCAATGTTGCTATTACATCAAAATCTTCAGGACGGGTAAGTACCTGTTGTAAGGTAATATCAGCTATCGAATCCTTGATTAAGATTTTACCTGAAGCAAGTGCAGCTTTTTGTTCTGCATTAGCAGCTTCTTCACCTTTTTCTTTCTTGGTCTTTTCCCATTGCATCCAGGTGTATAGCTTAGCGCCAATTGGCCCTTCTGCAATAGCATAGCCCCAATCGCGGAAAGCGCCTTCGGTATATTTCATAATATTACCCTTGTGAACAAGAGTAACAGATTTCTTTCCATGCTTAATTGCATATTCTATAGCAGCATATATTAAGCGTGTGCTTCCGGCACGGCTAACAGGCTTAATGCCCAAGCCAACCAATACATCCGATGGCCTATCAACTCCTGCTTCTTTATACCATGCAGCATTTTTTGCAGCTGTTCCGAAACGTATCTTTGCGAAGTCTTTAGGAAATTCTTTAGCAATAAAGTCAAGCACCTTTTGTGCTTCAGGTGTGCCCGGAGCAAATTCAATACCGGCATAAATATCTTCGGTGTTTTCACGAAAAATAACCATGTCCACTCCTCCCGGGTTTTTAACAGGAGAAGGAACTCCGGTGAACCAACGTACAGGGCGTAAACAAACATACAGGTCTAAAAGCTGGCGAAGTGCCACATTCAGCGAACGAATGCCACCACCCACAGGGGTAGTAAGAGGGCCCTTGATACCCACAATATATTCTTTAAAGGCTTCAACGGTTTCATCGGGTAACCAGTTGCCTGTTTTGTTAAAAGCTTTTTCGCCTGCAAGCACTTCCATCCATGCAATCTGGCGTTTGCCGTTGTAGGCATTCTTTACCGCTGCATCAAGTACACGTACCGAAGCGCGCCAGATATCGGGTCCGGTGCCATCGCCTTCAATAAAAGGAATAATAGGATTGTTAGGTACATTTAGTACTCCGTTTGTTAGTGTGATCTTTTCTCCGTTCATAGCTTATATAATTTGTGTTGTTTTTAATATCCAAAAATATCCTGCATAGTCAGGAAGGTTATTTTGCCATATTTCTCGAGTGCCTTCAGGTCTATGTCTTTTTTATTTCCCATTACAAGTATAGTGTGTGGCTGGTTCGCAATATTCCCTTTATGGAAGTTTTCAACTTCGCCAAAGGTAAGATTTGGGAGCTTATCATACACTAATTTTCTTGTATCATAATCAATACCCAGCCTTCGGGCATTTTCGTAGTTGAATAATATGCCTTCACGGATAATACGGGTGGAGGCTATGCCTTTCATTACTGCATCTTTGGATGTGGCCCAAAGTTGCTGAAACTCAGGGATGCTATCGTTCAATAACTCCGTCATGCCATCCACTGCAAGGCCAAGCTTATCTGCTTGCGAACCAATATAGGCAAGGTTGTAATAATGCTGGGTGCTATCGGCAGGGACATTATATCGGCAAAAGGTAGAGTACGCCAGTGCCTTTGATTCCCGCAACGATTGAAAAGTTATAGAAGCCATAGAACCACCAAAATATTCGTTGTATAACGATATTACCGGATTCATGCCGGGCATATAGTGCGCACTGCCTCTTTCCAGAATTATTATTTCAGTTTGCTTCATATCGTGGTCGACCACATAAACCTGGTTGCTGCAAGCAAGTTCTTCGAAATGATCACCCTTAGGTGCATCTTCAAACTTAGCAGGCATTTTATGGAACCGCTCAAGGGTGCTTGCTAATTCTTTTTCGGGTTGCGAACCGTAATACAATACATGATGATTGTAACTGCAAATTTTGTGCAATATATCGGTAAGCTCTGTTGGCTTCAAATGCATAAGCTCATCGTTGCTGAGTGTATTTGCAAATGGCGAGTGGTGCCCGTAAATACCATAACTATACATGGCGCTAAACAGAATAGTGTTCTTATCTGTTTTGCTGTCCTCACGTTGTTTTAGGGTAACGTCAACCAGTTTTTGCAAAGCAAGGGTATCGGGTTGTGCATCCGATATAAGGCTTTCGAAGAGTTGCAGGGCAGGGGTAAAGTTGCGGGTGAGCCCTGTAAGGTTAAGGTATAGCCTGTCCTTATCACAAAAGGTTGTATAGGAACAAGCCATTTTATAAAATTCCTGTTGCACCTGTTCTGCTTTCATTTTCGATGTGCCTGCATACTTAAGGTAGCTTATGGCAGGTTGCAATAATTTACTGTTCTTGCTGCCCATATCGAATATGTAATAGAGGTTGAAGGTGCTATCCTCATTATCTTTTACATAATAAACCGGCAATTGGTTCTTAACTGTAAAGGTGTTTATGTCTTTTTTGTAATCAATAAAAGCAGGAGATACAGGCGCAACCTGTTCTTTTTCTATTTGGTGCAAGAACATTGACGACGCGTTTGGGTTTGTCTGTACCGGAGTAATAATTGGTTTCTGCACTTTTTCAACAGTAGTATCAATACCGACTTTTTTATAAACCACCACGTAGTTATTGGTATAGTGGTTGCTTACAAAATCCATTACATCTTTTTTTGTGAATTTGCTCATGCGGTTTATTTCGCCCACAAAATCGCCCCAGTTTTCTCCTGTAGTAAATGAAATAATAAAAGACAGCGCCCGAACATTATTATCGCGGAACTGCTGTATCTGTTGTAACTTTAAGTTGTTTACAGAGGCCTCAATCAGCCAGTCAGGGAAGTCCCCTTTTTTTAATTTGTCTAGTTCAGTTAACACGGCATCTCTAGCAGCTTCCAACGATTGGCCTTCTTTCGGGTAAGCCTGGAATTCCTGCTCTGCGTAATCCTTCATTATGTTGTTATTCACCGCAGCATTCAGTACTTTTTCCTGTTGTATAAGGTCAAGGTCGAACAGGCCTGCCTGGCCATTGCTTAACAACATTTGAATAAGGTCGAGCATGTCGGCATCGTGGCTGCCTGCGCCTGCAAAGCGGTAACCAATGGTAACGGTTGCAGCATTAGGGCCATAGACTGTTTTGTAAATAGGAGCGGTAATAGGAGCCTCGACAGGAGGGTTAAATGTTGGAACAGGCTTTGAAACTAATTCGGAAAAATACTTGTCAATTTCTTTTATGGCCTCATCAGGGTTTACATCTCCGCTTAGCGCCATTACCATATTGTTGGGAACATAATAGGTATGATAGTACTCCATTATTTTTTTTAACGAAGGATTTTTCAGATCATGAATGGTACCAATGGTAGTTTGAGTTCCGTATGGGTGTTTTTGAAAAAGCCCCGATAACATTGCTTCTTCGGTCTTCTCGTTATCATCATCCAGGTTGCGGTTCTTTTCTTCATACACTGCTTCTAATTCGGTATGGAAAAGCCTCATCACCGGATTCCTGAAACGCTCAGATTCTATGATGAGCCAAGGAGTTAATTCATTGGCAGGTATATCTTCCTGAAAAACGGTTTGCTCAACGGATGTAAAAGCATTTGTTCCGCGTGAACCGATAGAACTCATCAGCTTGTCGTACTCGTTGGCAATGGCATAACCCGATGCCACATACGAAACGCTGTCTATCTGGTGGTATATCTTCTTTCTGGCCTCGGGGTCGGTGGTGTGGCGGTAAACTTCATAGAGATTTTCTATTTTATCGAGTTCAGGTTTTTCTTTAAGGTAATTCTGGGTACCGAATTTATCGGTTCCTTTAAACAGCATATGCTCAAGGTAGTGGGCAAGGCCTGTTGCATCACTCGGGTCGAACTTGCTGCCTGCTTTAGTAGCAATATAGGTTTGTATACGTGGCTCCGCTTTATTTACGGTAATAAAAACAGTCAGTCCATTATCAAGGTGATAAATGCGACCATGCAGTGGGTCATTGGGAACAGTATCGTATTTGTATTGTTTATCGCCACCTGCATAACAAGCCAGGGAGTAGAAAGCAAAAAGACAAAATAATAAATGGCGTAAACTCTTTTTCATACAGAATAAATTAAACGAATTAAAAGGTACATATCAATCAATACCAAGGTCAAGCTGATCCTTTAGCTTTTCAACTACAGGGTTCTTTTCTTTCATAGCCATAAATTTTTCAGCTTGTGTGTATGGCTTGCGCTGTGTTTCTGTTTTCGATATGTTTATAACGAACTGCAATTGCGGGTGCTTTAAATTCCTCCTTAAAAAGTCGAGCAGGTTCTGGCGGTCCTCTTCAATAGATTGCTGCTGAACCGAACTGGGCACTACCACTTCAATAAGCGATTCTTTTTCTGTCGATTTTTTTGGAACTACCTGCCCCAATACACTACAGAGGCTTATCTTTTTTGTTTTGTTAAGTTCTATGTATTCAGCCCATACCTTTTGCACGTCCTCATCCGTAAACGGCTGACCTTCTTCCTGTTTTTCTGCTGCTTTTTCGGCTTGTTGTTTAGGTGTATCGCCCAGCATTTTAGTTATCGATGGCATACTAACCTTTTTAGCGGGTGCCACTGCGGCAGGTGGGGGAGTAGGTTCAGGTTTGTATTCTTGTTTTGGCTCTGCTACTTTAGGCGCTACTGTTGCCGCGGGTGTTACCTTCGGTGCAACTGGCGGGGCACTCGGTGCAGGTGCGGCCTGTTTTGTTATAGGAGGTGCAGTTGCTTGAGGTGCAGCCGGAGCAGCAGCTTTAACAACAGCAAGGTTGCACAATTTCATTAACGTAAGTTCAACCAGCAAACGCTGGTTGACTGCCATTTTATAGCTTACATCGCTTTGGTTCAATATACTTAAGCCATTAAATAAAAGGCTATCGGGGTACTGTGCTGCCTGTGCAACATATTTCTCTTGTAGTTGTCCGCCTTTTTCAAGTAATACTGCTGTAGCAGGGTTACGTGCTACTATCAGGTTACGGAAGTGTTCACCCAGGCCACTGATAAATAAGTGCCCGTCGAAACCATTGTTCAAAATCTCATCGAACAGCAATAAAGCAGCCGGAATGTCGGTTTGTAATATAGAATCGGTTACTTTAAAATAGTAATCGTAATCGAGTATGTTCAGGTTATCAATTACCTTTTTGTATGTAAGGTCCTTGCCTGCAAAACTCACCATCTGGTCGAAGATAGATAGTGAATCGCGCATAGAGCCATCGCCCTTTTCTGCTATAATATGCAGGGCTTCAGGAGCAGCATCTACGCCTTCCTGGGTAGCTATGTAGGCCAAATGTTCTGCTACATCTTTCAGTTGTATGCGCTTAAAATCGAATATCTGGCAACGTGAAAGTATGGTAGGGATTATCTTATGCTTTTCGGTTGTGGCTAATATAAAAATAGCATGTGCAGGTGGTTCCTCTAATGTTTTAAGGAAGGCATTAAAAGCAGCCTGCGATAGCATGTGAACCTCATCGATGATATATACTTTGTACTTGCCAAGTTGCGGAGCAAAGCGTACCTGCTCAATAAGTCCGCGTATATCGTCAACTGAATTGTTCGAAGCGGCATCTAACTCATGCACGTTCATAGAACGGCCATCGTTAAAACTTACACACGATTCGCACTGGTTACATGCCTCTACTTCAGGTGAAAGATTAGAACAGTTAATGGTTTTTGCAAGGATACGGGCACAGCTTGTTTTACCTACACCACGTTGGCCGCAGAACAAAAAAGTTTGAGCCAGGTGATGGTCGGAAATGGCATTTTTTAATGTATTTACAATGGCCTTTTGGCCTATTACGCTTTTAAAGGTCGAAGGGCGGTATTTACGGGCCGATACTACAAAATCTTCCATGGAATAATGTTAAACTTCAAATATATAATAAAATGGTGTAAAAGGTATGAATTAAGAACTAGGTTTTACCGCAAAGGCACTAAGACGCAAACTATGTCCCCCGCTGGAGGGGGCAGGGGGAGGATTTTTACCGCAGAGGTTCGCAGAGATTTAATGGTAATGTTTTTCTCTGCGGCCCTCTGTGCCTTCTCTGTGCTCTCTGCGTTTATGTTTTATTTTTTTCTTATATTCGGTAATAATTAAAATCCCCACACTATGAAATGGTATCATTATTTCTGCGCTTTTTGGGCAGGCATGTTTTTAGCAAACTTTGTACCACACTTTATTAACGGCGTTTCAGGCAATGCGTTTCCTACTCCATTTGCAAACCCACCCGGCAAAGGGCTTTCTTCTCCAGTTATAAATGTATTATGGGCTATGTTTAATTTGCTGGTTGGCTATTTGCTTTTAAGGTTCAGCAAAACCACTTCCCAAAACAAACTCTCCATGCTTCTATTATTTATTGGTATTATTTGCATGAGCGTTATGCTTAGCCTGACCTTTGTAGATAAGATGAAGGTGTAGAATACTATAAAATAAGTATAGTTCTATATGATACCTATTCAGGAGATTTATACTGTTTTGGGATATTAATGACCTCTGACACCGGCTTTGATTTGAATATAGCCCCAAATATTAAGGAGCAAATAGCCCCAGTAATCACATAACCAAATATTGTAACTAAGTTGTTACTAATGTTGAAGATCTGGTTTCCGGTGATGGAATATAATATCGTGTTGAATTCAAATACACCAAGGGCTACTAATGCGGCGATAGAACCTGCCTTAAAGGCCTGTTTGAAATTTAAAAATGAACCAGGCATAATTCTTTTGGCTCCTCTTATGCCGTAAAATATTGCACCTGTAAAAAATAAAAAATGAAATAAGACGGTTGAGTAATTGTAAGTATCGTAATACAAAATGCGAATATTGGCATCATTAGAAGGCATAGAAAGGCCAAATAATGGGAGTATTACAGTCCTTATTTTGGCATCAAATATACAAAGCAATGCACCTCCAACCAGCCCCGTCTTAACTGATGGTATAGTGTAGTAAGGCAATTTACTTTTAAGCGATTCTATATATGAAGTAGTCACTGTCATTGATGAGTGTAATAATAAAAATGAGCAAAGAAATTATTAATAATATGTGCCAGAATAACCGGCCATAGTTTTTTATAACGAGAATAGTATAGTGTTAAAACAATTCCAAATGGAAGAACGAAAAGGAGGCAAGCCCAACCTAGGTAGGTATGATAAGATATCCTTATGGCAAGGCTTATTAGAATGACAAATTTGGGCTTCAGTCGTTCGAGGCGTTTAAATAAATATCCGTTAAGGAATATTTCTTCTGAAATGGGGCCAAGAAGGAGAAGCAAAAAGATGCTTAACATGCTTTCTGTTTCCTTATGTGTTACCTGGTTATTGGCAAAATTCAAAAAGGATGGTGCAATTAATTTAGAAGTCGAAAATATTATGTGGATAAATATTACCATTATATAATAAAGTAGAAAGCCATATCCAAGTTGGCTCCATGAGAAGCGAAGATTAAAGTCGCCTAATTTATAGTCTCTATTTTTAAGAACAAACCAGCCAATAAGCAGAGAGGTAAAGCAACGAAGACTTAGACTTAAAACTCCCTTCGTACTTATTTTGTATATCCATGTAGATTCTGAGCGAATGAAGAGATGATAATAGAGACTATAGTTTGACAGGTATATCGAATAGCCGAATGCTATTCCTAGTACTAGAAATAACTCCTGATTACTGCTTAATGACTTTATAAAGCTTTTCAAATTGAATGGTAATTAGCGTTAATAGCCTTTGCTAAAATACAAATTTTGAATTGAAAGTCATGAAATGAGATTGTGTTTTATCATTCCCCCTTCTGCAACCAGGCCAATACCATCCTCAGCTTCCCCCATGATATTTCAGCAGGTACGCGTTCTCTGATTACTGAGAGTGAGATTTTATTGCCATCTGCGGCAAAATAATTGGCAATTTGCTGTGCTTCGCTGGTGGGCATAACCTCGTTAATTTCTATAAGTCCGTTGCTGATGGCTTTAGCCAAATGCCCTTCAATAGTGCTTTCTACATAGTTGCGTTCTTTGGCAATCTCTGCAATGGTCTTGCCGCTCTTTAATAAACGCAGTGTATCTTTTACGGTATCTGCCTTGTCTATCTTCTTTGCTTCAAGGCTATTTTCTTTGCAATAGGTATTTACAACTTCTACGATCTCATCGGCATACTGCCTTATTTTATTGGCGCTTACGCCTTTTATAGCAACCAACGATTCCCTGTCGCAAGGCAGGTTCGCGCATATCTTTTCTATAACTCTATCGCTGAAAATCCGTGATGAGATAACGTTGTGTTCCCTTGCAAAGCCTTTCCGCAATTCGTTTATACGGTTATAC